>JAEEGL013421155.1_pt1 | contig 71097 bp, 63 predicted proteins | sample 9134231 | NCBI WGS metagenome assembly JAEEGL01 (sample SAMN16246548, study PRJNA631951) | gut metagenome | biome: gut microbiome; feature: rumen; material: fiber-attached | host: Bos | place: Iran: Karaj | collected 2018-10
ATATCTTCTAAGGTATAGTCATATATTTTTTCAATAATTGATTGTTCTTCTACTTTTTTTCTTGCCATAACTATCACCTCTTAAAGTTGTCTTCTAAAGTGAAATCGACATTTTCTTCAATCCACTCTTTACGTGGTTCTACTTTATCACCCATTAAGACAGATACTCTTTTTTCTGCTAATGCAGCATCTGTTATGGATACTTTGATCAAACTACGTGTAGCTGGACTCATTGTTGTATCGTATAGTTCTTTAGCGTCCATTTCACCTAGACCTTTAAATCTTTGAACTTTAAAGCCTTTAGAAGTTTTTTTCTTTTCTTCTAGTTCTTCATCGGTTGCAACGTATTCTTTATATTTACCAAAATCTAATCCATATAATGGAGGATTAGCAACATAAATCATACCTTGTTCAATTAAAGGTCTCATAAATCTATAGAAGAATGTTAATAGTAATATTTGAATATGTGCTCCATCGTCATCGGCATCGGTCATGATTATTATCTTACCGTAATTAGAATCTTCTGGATCACATTCGTTTCCAATTCCAGCTCCGATAGCATATTGAAGCGTATTTAATTCTTCGTTAGAACCGATTTCATTTTGTGATGCTTTTTCAGTATTTAAAACTTTACCACGAAGTGGAAGAATAGCTTGAGTTACATTATTTCTACCTTTAATAGCAGAACCTCCGGCTGAATCTCCCTCGACGATAAATAATTCGTTTAGTTTAGCATCTTTACCTGTAGCTTTAGCAAGTTTACCAGAAAGGATTTTATCTTTCTTTTCTTTTCCTTTACCACTACGAGCAGCATCTCTTGCTTTACGAGCAGCTTCACGAGCAACTTTTGAACGTGATGCTTTTTCAACGATTGTTTTTGCTATTTCACGATTTTCTTCTAAGAAGAATTTCATTCCTTCATATGTTATTTGTTCAGTTACTGTTCTCGCTTCTGGTGTACCTAATTTACCTTTTGTTTGTCCTTCGAATTGTAATAGTTTTTCAGGAATCTTTAAGTTAATTACAGCACTTAATCCTTCACGAACATCAGAACCTTCAAATGATGTTTCTTTGCCCTTTAGAAAGCCATTATCTTTAGCATAGTCATTGAAGGCTTTAGTTATACCTGATTTGAAACCAGTTTCATGAGAACCACCATCACTTGTTTTAACGTTGTTAACAAATGATAAGATATTCTCGTTATAACCTTCTTGATATTGAAGAGCGATATCTACTTCAATACCTTGTTTAATACCATTAAAGTTAATTACTTTATGTAAGACATTTTTGCCTTCATTTATATATTCAACAAAGTTGATAAGTCCATTTTCATAGTGATATTTAACATCACGATCGTCTTCTTCATCTACTACTTCGATTGTTAAATTACTAATTAAGAAAGCACTTTCTTGCATTCTTTCTGTAATAGTTGTAAATGAGAAACTACAGTTTTTAAAGATCTCTGGATCTGGTAAGAATGTTACTGTTGTACCTGTACGATTAGTTGTACCAATCTTTTTTAATGGTTGAGCAACATGTCCACCATTTTCAAATTTAATATTATGGATAGCACCATCACGATAGATAGTTACATCCATCCATTTTGATAAGGCATTAACAACAGAGGCACCTACACCATGTAAGCCTCCTGATACTTTGTAACCAGATTCTTCGAATTTACCACCAGCGTGTAAGACAGTATAAATGACTTCTGGTGTTGATTTACCAGATTCATGTTTTCCTACTGGAACTCCACGTCCATGATCTTCAATTGTTACTGAACCGTCTTTATTTAAAGTTATTTTAATAAGGTCTCCATATCCGTTAATACTTTCATCGATAGAGTTATCAACGATTTCCCAAATAAGATGATGTAATCCACGTTTGTCTGTAGATCCAATATACATACCTGGTCTTTTTCTAACGGCATCTAGGCCCTCTAGTATTTTTATAGAATGTTCATCGTATTTATTAGTTGCCATACTCTTTCACCATAGTTAGTATACCAAATAAAATGCACAAAAAAAAGGGTATTTGACATTTTTTAACGTTGTCAATCCCTTTATTTATGGGCATTAGAAGTTATCTTTACTATTATATTTAGATTCCTTTACAGGTTTCTTTTCTTTTGACTTTTCATGTTTTGCTACTCTAGTTTTCTTAGCTTCATTATTAACTACTTCAGTATCAATTGCTGTTGTATCTTCTATTTCTTTCATATCTAGGATTTTTAGTGGTCTAGTAGCAACTTCTAATTCTTTAGTATTCTTGTTAGGAATCATATCTATTTCTTCAGCTTTTTCGATTTCTTCTTCTAAGTCTTTTTTGAAGTTTTCTAAGTCATCAGTAAGAACTGGAAGTTCAAATGTAACATCTTCTTTGATTTCTTCTTGTTTTTCTTTTTCGCTTGGTAAATCAAAGGTTACATCTTTTAGTTCTTCTTCTTTTAATTCTTTTTTTGGTTGTTTAGCTTTTTTAGAATCTTTTAATCCTAAAATTAAAATAACAATAAAAAGTAACGCTAGTGCAAAAATAGCGATTAAGAATACATTAGTAAAGTATTTGTTTTCATATATTTTGTCAATTATACTAAGTATATCCACTAGGAACACCCTCTTATATTATTTATATAATTAGGATATCATATTTTGACAAAGAATTAAATAAAAAACAACTTTTTCAAGTTGTTTTTATTTATATCTATTCATTTGTTGCATGATTTGGCGAACTTGTTTTTGAGAAGGTTTTCTTCCCATTCCACTCATCATCGCTTCAATCATTTTTTCATTTATTGGTGGATTTTCTTCTAGTTGTTTTTTGAATATAGTTCTTGTTACAAAGAACCCTATTACTAAACCGATTACTAATCCTAATAATACTAATAGTACATCTGCTACTGGTCTTGCCATAAGTATAACTGGTGTTACCATAAAATCACTCCTTCGTATTAACTATTTTACTATGAATTCTCTTGGTTCACAAGAGTATTTTCTGTTACAGTTGTTCCTGTTGGAGCAATTGGTGTTTCAGTTGTTGCTACAGGTGTTGAAGTTTCAGCAGGTGCAGTTGGTTGGTCTACTGTTGCTCCTTCAGCAGCAGGTGCTGAAGATTCTTCTGTAGATGCAGGTGTAGGATCTATTTTAATTCCTAATTCTGCTTTAATTTTATTTAAAATATCATCATAACTGAAATGAACTTTTTTAAGAACATCATCTTTTCTACCACTACAACCAAATGTATCGATACCAATTGCACAGTTTTTAGAAGCAAAGCGATACCATGGTAAGGTTGCTGATGCTTCTACAGTGAATACTTTAGCATCTGGTGGAAGAATTTCATCTTGATATTCTTTTGGTTGATTTAAGAATAATTCGACAGATGGCATTGATACTAAACGAATATCTACTCCATCATGGAATAATTCTTCTCTAATCAAATATGATGTTGTTAAATCGATTCCAGTACTTACTATTATTGCATCTAGACGAGATGATTCTTTACGAACAATATAAGCTCCTTTGGCAACATTTGGTCCACTTGTACCATCAAGAATGTGAGCTTCATCTTTACCAAGTACTAGTGCTACTGGTTTATTATTATTTATAATATAATCCCAACTACCGATTACTTCGTTGATATCTGCAGGTCTTAAAGTTATTAGATTTGGGGTTGTTCTTAACATTGCCAATTGTTCAATTGGTTGATGAGAAGTTCCATCTTGACCAAGAGTTACTGAATCATGAGTGAATATATAAGTTATAGGCAAATCCATTTCACAGGTCATACGAAGTGCTGGTTTTAAATAATCTGAGAATACTAGGAAGGTTGATCCAAATAGTCTTAAACCACTTAAAGCCATACCATTTAGAATAGCTGCCATCGCATGTTCACGAACTCCAAAGAAGATATTTCTACCTGTTGGAGTTTTTTTACTCATGGCTACTTCTTTATATAATGCTGTATGACATGATGATGAAAGGTCAGCACTACCTCCTAAGAAGAATTTAGAACGATCAGAAATAATATTCATGATTTTTGATCCTGATTCTCTTAGTTCTTCACTATAATCATTTTGAATCTTGAAACTAGAACTACTGAATGTAATACCAATATTACCAGTTTCTAAGAAATCTAATATTTTTCTTAAGTTATCAGATGGATTGTCTCTTTTTAAACTTTCGATATATTTCTTCCAGTTTTCATAGACACCTTTAGTTCTTTGCCCAATGGCTTGACGAACATATTTTACTGAATTTTCAGTAATTTCCATCATGTTAGTACTAATATTATATTTTTTTCTAATGTTAAGTAGGTCTTCTCTACTTAGTGGTTTACCATGAACTAAGTTTTCTCCTTCATGATAAGATCCACGACCAATTACGGTTTTGATTTCAATTAATGTAGGTTTTCTATTTACTTTTGCTCTTTCGATTGCTTCGTCGATTTTTTTGATTTCATTACCTTCACCGACGAAATCTACTTCCCAACCCATGTGCATGAATTTTTGGACAAAGTCTTCGCTACATGCAGTAGATAGTTTACCATCTAGGGTTACACTATTGGAATCATATAAAACAATTAGATTATCTAAGCCCATGTTACCAGCAAATGATGCTGCTTCCATAGCAACGCCTTCCATAAGGTCACCATCACCACATAGACAATAAACATAATAATCTAATACTTTTTGTTTTGGTATTTCTTGATCTAGTAATGCTTGAAGATATTTTTCTGCTAAAGCCATACCTACAGCGTTAGCAAATCCTTGACCTAAAGCTCCTGTTGATACATCAACACCAGGTGTAACTTTATATTCTGGGTGTCCTGGAGTTTTAGAATTTATTTTTCTAAAATCTACTAAATCGTCGATTGATACATCGTAGCCTGCCATGAATAACATAGCATACAAAAGAGCTGAACCATGACCTGCTGATAATACAAAGCGGTCTCTATTGATCCAGTTAGGTTCTTTAGGATTTATGCGCATATGATTAACATAAGCTGAAAAAACAATTGGAGCTGCACCTAAAGCAATTCCTGGGTGTCCACTTCCAGCATAAGAAATCATGTCGGCACTTAAGACTCTTAAGCTACTTATTGCGTGTTTTACATCTTCATTCATTTATATCACACATCCCCTACTATATAATTATACCAATTTTTCTAATAAAAAAAAGATAATTTTTGCAAATTATCTTTCTAGTGAGATGACTTGGTTCGATTCATTTATCTCACCCATTCTTGCGTTTAACATTAAAACACCAAATAGTGCTATTACAAAAAGTAATATAATTCCTGCCACGCTTTTCATAGTTTCTGTTTTCATTCTCACCACTCCTTTTACCATGTCTTAATTATATTACGCACATTTGTTCGTGTCAATACAAAACAAAACATTTGTTTGACATTTTACATTTGACATGTTATTATTTAGTTGGAGGTAAGATGTATGGATAAGAATATTACTAAGAGACAAGAAGATGTTCTTAATTATATTAAGAAATACATTGTTGATCACGGATTTCCACCATCTACAAGAGAAATTGGTGCAGCATTAGGATTGTCTTCCCCTGCTACTGTACATACTCACTTAAAAAAGTTAGAAGACGCTGGTTGTATTAAAAAGACTAATTCTAAATTTAGAACAATAGAAGTTTGTGGAATTAATGAATTCCAAAAGAAGGATGAAGAAGTTGTAAAGGTTCCTTTGCTTGGTAGAGTTGCTTGTGGTAACCCTATTGAAGCTATTGAGAATCCTGATGATTGGTTTACGATACCTGTTACTTTGATTCCACCAAAGGAAACAATTTTTACTTTACAATGTAGTGGTGAATCAATGATTAATAAAGGTATTTATGATGGTGATATAGTTATAGTTCAAAAACAAAAAGTTGCTCGTAATGGTGATATTGTAGTTGCTATGACTGATGATAACGAAGTAACATTAAAAACTTTTTATAAGGAAGAAGATCATATTAGATTGCAACCTGAAAATGATTCAATGAGTCCTATTATTTTACAAAATTGTGTTATTTTAGGAAAAGCAATTGGTTTATATAGAAGTTTATAATAAAAAGACTCTAATGAGTCTTTTTTTATGCAAGAAAAAAGATAAGCAATGCTTATCTAAAGAATAATAAGTATACTAGGAATCCAAAGAAGATTAATGAACAAACAACACCATTTATTTGATCAGATTTCTTTGATTTTCCATTTACACCAACAGCCATGGTTACTAGGAAACCTCCTACTAAACCACCGATATGGCACCAGTTATCAATATTTGGTAATAAGAAACCAATTGCTAAGTTGATGGCTATTACTGGTAAGATTTGCATCTTAACAGCTTGACCAAAGTAAGCACGATAATGGAAACCAAAGTATAACATAGCTCCTAATAAACCAAAGATTGCTCCAGATGCTCCAACTGATGTTGCACCAGGACTAATTGCAGCGGATAGCATTCCACCTGCAATACCACTTAGTAGATAAATAATAAAGAATTTCCATCTTCCAAAGAAGGTTTCTATTTGATTACCTAGAGCTACTAGTGAATACATATTAACTAAGATATGTATCAATGATCCATGTAGGAACATGTATGTTATTAAACGCCATATTTGATGACTTTCTTGAATTCCATAGTTAGCTCCTAGAGATCTTAATAGCGGTACTTCAAAGCCCGTTCTTAAGACATCTAAACTAAAGCCAGCTTCGATTAAAGATATTAAATACACGGCTACACAAATAATAAGTATTATATATGTAAAAATATTTTTCTTTGGCATAAAGGTCCTCTCATATATTTTATTTTCTTGTTCTGTTTTGGCATTAATGTCTTTAGTAACATTAATTATTAATTCTACTCCAGTAGTATCTTTTAATAATTTTTCGTTTATATTTGGGAATGCTTCTAAGATTCCTTCGTTTGTAATATCTAAATTATTATTGAATATTGCCACTGGTTTAATATGTTTTGTTTCTTCTAGTTTTAAATCTTCATTAACATTTAATAAGATATTTAAGGTATCAACACTAAATGATAATGTTTTCTTTTTTATTTGTCTTACTATACTTTCTATTTTGAAGTTATCATAATTCAATTGTTCTTCATTAAAAATACTATTGGAATTGATACGAACTATTCGATATGGTCCGTTTTGATTTTCTAACCATATCTCATCTTTTACACCATTAACAATAATGGGAGTATAGTTTTCTTCTGTAACGAAATAATGAACTAGTTTCATGATTATTTCGTCTTTTTTATTCATAACAACTGTACTCATGATACGCCTCCTAACATAATTTTATAATATATTGGTTTTCTTTTCAAAGTATATTGCCTAAAGTTTACTTTATTTTTCTTCTAAAGTGTCTAGGAAATCTTGAAACTGTTTTGGTAATGGAGCTGTGAATTCCATTTTTTCTTTAGTAATCGGATGAATTAACTCCATTTTATATGAATGCAAGAATTGACCAAACTCACTACATTCTTTGTTAGTATACACAGGATCATTATATACTGGATAGCCAATATATTTCATATGTACTCTTATTTGGTGAGTACGTCCTGTTTCTAAGATTAAACTAACTAGAGTGTAACCCTTATATCTTTTTAAGACTTTTAAATTGGTAACAGCATTTTTAGAGTTCTTATCAGTTATAGCCATTTTTTTACGATCGGTATTATCCCTACCGATTGGTGCATCAATTGTTGCTGTTTCGTGTGGAAATTCTCCAACTAAAAGTGCTATATATTCTCTTTTAATATCTTGATGATTTTGAAAATAAGTAGATAAGATTTCATGGCTTTTATTGTTCTTAGCAATAATTATTAATCCAGAAGTATCTTTATCAATTCGATGAACGATTCCAGGTCTTTCTTCACCATTAATATCACTTAAGTTTTTTGTGTAATACATTAAACCATTTACAAGTGTATTGTTGTAGTTTCCTGAACCAGGATGAACAACTAAGCCACTCGGTTTATTGATAACCATAATATCATTATCTTCATAAACAATATCTAAATCCATTTTTACTGGTTCAACATCCGGTTCTTCTAGATAGTTGTCTGGAAGTTCAATACTATCATTTTCTTTTACTTTATATGAAGCTTTTTCTTGTTTATTATTAACACTAATTAATTCATTATCTAACATTTTAGATATTAGATTTCTAGTATAATCAGTGTTCTTCGCTAGATACTTGTCTAGTCTTTCTCCTGCTTCCTTTACTATTATTTTCATCTTTATCATCCCCTTTTATAATGGAAATTATTAATAAGAATACTCCTATTACAATACAAATATCTGCTAGGTTAAAGATTGGATAGTCATATCCAAAAATATAGAAATCTAAAAAGTCTCTAACGTAACCAAAGAAGATACGATCGATTAAGTTTCCTGCTAAACCACCTATTAATAAACCAAAAGCCAAATTATTCCTTTTGTTTTCTTTAAAGCAATAGATGTAATGATAAATCAAGATGATTGCTAAGATAGTACCAATGATAATAATGATACGAGCATTGGAAAACATACCCCATGCTGCACCTTCATTATGACATAGTGTCAAACTGAAGAAGTTTTTTATTACTTGAATTGGTTTGTTTAAGGTTAGATAACTGGAAACAATTATTTTTGTTATTTGATCTAGTATTAAAGCAATACTAGCTATGATAATCATTTTCTTATTCACCTTGTGCACCTCGTGTTACATTATACCATAAAATAAGAAAGATTATTATCTTTCTTATTCATATTTGTTTTCACTAAATTCTTCGATGATATCTTCTAGATATTCTCTTCTTGCGATTTTATTAATCCATTCTTTTGGTATGAAATCTATACCATAAAGAATTCCTGCTAATCCTCCAGTTAGAGCTCCGATTGTATCAGTATCTCCACCTAAGTTAATAGCACCGATAATAGCATCTTTATAGTTTTCTGATTGTAGTAATACCCACAAGCAAGCTTCTAGGGAATCAACTACGAATCCAGTTGATTTTATATCATTAACTTTTAATTTAGAAATGTCATCTTTTAATAAACGATCATAGTATTTTTGAGTTTCTTCACTAAACATAGTGTAATCAACACATTTAGTCATACTATATGCTGAATATTTGTCTTTACCGTTTAGTAAGAACATAGCATATCTAGTATAGATATAACAACCCATTATACTAATCTCGTGACCATGAGTTATTTTAGATATATTTGTTACTAATTCTAGTACTTCGTTATCTTTTAAATGTTTTTGAATGGCATAATAAGCTATTGGTAAAATTCGCATTAGAGAACCATTACCATTTGAATAAATATCATCAAGTCCACATGTTAATGGATCATCATGGTTTTCTTCAAATTTATCGATTGCTCTAGCACAGGTATTACCAATATCAAATACTTCATGGTATGGTGTGTATTGTCCATGATTTTTAAATGCTGCGAATTTTAAAGCGATATCTTCATAATCGATTCCATTTTTAGCATTTATAGAATCTAATGTGGCAATCATCATTGATGTATCATCTGACCAAGTTCCTTCAGGTTGATTATGGGTACCATTGCCAATCATTTTAGTAACTGGTTTTTTTAATAATTCTTCACGATTTTTGAATTCGACAGGGACACCCATGGCGTCGCCTACTATGAAGCCCATAAAGCCATCTAAGTATTTCAACCTCATGATATCACCCACCTATTCATATTATACTATTCTTTTTGCATTTTTTAAACATTTTTTAAAGATTTGTCTATTTATTTAGGTTTTTTTCTGCTATTACGGAATAATCGTCTAAATTAATTAGTTTAAATGATTGGTTTTCATAAAACAAACATGTATGTTCTGGATGCATTCTTGGTAATCCTACACTACCTGGATTAAGATGTTTACCTTCTAAATTATAACGATGTGTATGACCCATTAAACAATATTCGTTTTCGAATAAATAATCGTAGCGATCATTTAAGTGGCCATGAGTTAGATAGAAGTGAATTCCATCTAAATCAATTTCTTCAAAGGAAGGACTTACTTGAAAGTTTAATTTCGCTATATCGTCTACTCGATCGGTATTACCTTTAACAGCAATTGTAATGGCTGACCAACTATTCATAATTTTAACTATTTCTTCTTCAGCGAAGTAATCGCTTAGATAATAGTTATTTAATAAATCACCCAAAAGAATTATTTTATCAGGTTCTACTTTACTACAGTAATCATATAATTTTTTGGTGTATTCTAAGTTACCATGAATATCCGATGCTATTACTACTTTCATTTTCTGCTCCTTCTAAAAAATAAGAGTAGCTTCATTGACTTACGCCAAAGCTACTCGTATTTAATTCATTATTAGTTTTGTAAGTAAGCTTTTTATTTTAATACTTTTTTTATTTCTTTATTTTTGTTCATTTTGCTTAATAGTTTATTTATTTCATTATATTCGTTGTTGTCTAGAGTTTTTAAATAATCTAGTGTTCTTTTACCTAATGTTTTAATGCTTCCTTTAGTCTTTAATCCATTAAAGTACAAACTATAATAAACTAAGTTATCTAACACTTCATTATTCTTGAAAGGATTATCAATATTTTTTTCAATGTAGTTAATTCCTTCTTTTAAACGTTTGCTTGTTAATAGTTTTTTGTCTTTTAAATCTGCTGTTACTTGATCTTGTTGTTTTTCAATTGTTTCATTTACTAGGTTATCTATTAAGTAGTCATTGTATAAATCATTTATTAATTTGTTTTCTTGATGTTCAACGTTTTTAAACATTATATCTAGTTTTTCATAATTGTGTTTACTAGTGTCTTTAATATAGATTAGCATTAAGTCTGCTAGTTTAGTCATATCATTTTGCGTTTTGTTGCCAATAGTTTGAAGATACTTAGCGTTATAGATAAAATCTTTTTTGTTCTTTTTATTATAAGATTCGTAGTTATCTTTTAAATATAAATACTTTTCTTCAATAGATTTTTCAGTAACGTTTTTTACATCTTTCAATTCTTTTTTGACAATATCCTCTTGTTCTCGAAATAGTTTATCGTTTTTACTTTGACAACCTGTTAGTATTAATAAAGAAATTACAATTAAGAAGATTATTTTTTTACGCATTTTAACCACCCTGTCATAAGTATATCACAAAAAAAGATGATTTAATCATCTTTAATTGTTTTTAAATTGAAAAATTATTCCTGTAACTGCTATTAGAATAGTTATAACAGTTAATGCTAAGGTAGGAATGCTTGGAATTAACTTTGGTAAATAGTCTTGAATTAATCCTGCTCCGAAGATAGCACTGGCAATAATGATGATTTCTTTCATGAACATCATTGCTAAAGCACCGATTACTATAGCAACTCCTAATTGAACTATAATTCTAACAATATCACTTGATATTGCTGGTAGATATGCACCTACTGCAGAATATGCTAAGTATGTTACTCCTAGGAATACTGCAAGTTTTTCTACTTTTAATCCAAGTAGTGCTACTATAAAACCTACTAGAGCTTGCACAAGTATTAGAATCTTTCCATCTGCTATTAGAGAACCTAATAATTCTCCTGCAAGAGTATAACCAAAGCCAAAGCATGCAACGATGATAAGGAATTTTTGTACTCTATATCCATAATAAGAAAGGATAAGTCCAATTATTATGGCTAGAATAGCTATAATGTTAACAGTCATTTCCATCTCTCCTTACTTTAATTATATACTATTTTTGTATTTTTATTAATAAATATTTTTTATATAAAAATAAGGGATAATAATTATCCCTTATTCAATTCTTCTAAGCGTTTATCAATAGTTCTTTTTAATTCTTTAACATCTTCTTCATAGTTGTACTCTTTTACTAAGTATTTATATTTATTCTCTTCTTCATAGAATACGTTTTCGATATATTCTATTTCAGAGATTGAATTAGAATTTAAGACTCTATCTTTAACAGCTTTAATGATAATTGATAGATCAAATTTAGCTGCTAATTCATTATTGTAGTTATGATATGCTGTATAGTTATTATTAATTTTTGTAATAATAGAATTTAGTAATGTCATATCATGAGTGCGTTGATATTTAGAGAAGATTGTATCAATTTTTTTGGTTTCGCTATTGGCGATTTTTTCCATATCAATAGCAATGATTGGTAAACCTTCTTTATTTCTCTTAGTTCTAAATTCAAAACTAGCACGAGATATCTTTTCTAAATAGTTTTTGTCATCTAATCTATTAGCATCTACTAAGATATAATCTGGTTCAATGTTAGGAAGATTAGAATTATTGAAACTAGGTCTTATAGCATATTGATCTAAGATAATACGATTATTGATATCACGTGTATTATCAATTAATTCTCTTGGTGTCATGTATTTAGTTTTTTTGCTATAGTATGGAGATATTTCTTTTATGCCTTCTTCTAAAACGCCATTAAAACCAAAGGTAATGTCTTTTGGTAAATGTAAGTTATCGTTAGCTATTAAACTTACATGAATACCATTTTGTTTGTTAATAGTATTATGCCATCCTAGTAAGAAACTATTTGTTTTTTTGTATTCTTCAGAAATATCTAAATTGCTGATTAAGAACATAAAGTCACTAGGGCATTTATATACTTTTAATTCTTTGCCAAAGACATTAATAAGTGTTGGTTTGTTAGCGTATGTTTTACTTCTGATTTCAAAGTTGTATATCTTGCCATACATCTTTTTTATTTTTTCTTCAATGGCAAATGAATCAAACATTGTAATTGTTTTATATTTGGAATCCATTTGTTGGATAGATTCTTCATCAGTATTGAAGATTTTGTTTAAGTTATCTAAGAAAGAATATTCTTCTTTATAGATATTACTGTCTATACGATCAATACTATATTTACTAATAATTGCTAAGCTTTCTTCACTAGTTAACTTAAAGTGTTTTAGTAAGAAGTTTTCACGAATGTTAATACCTTTAGCAATTAATTCTGTTAATTTTTTATTTACTTCATCTTCGTATTTAATTATTTCATTAAATGTAGATGGAGTTTTTATAATACTATTTTTTAGATTGTTGTATCTAGGAACAAAATACAAGATGTAGTTTATTAACTTGTTGAAGTTATTCTTTGATAAACCATTTGGTGATGATACCTTAATCATTTTGCCAATGTTTCCTACTCTTTTACGATTTGATCCTTCAATAGATAATCTAATTACTTCTAAGATATTATAAACAGTTTCTTCGAAGTTTAATTCTTGAGTACCAAAATATAATTGATTAATGAATTCTCCTGGTAATGGTAATTCATCAAGTATTTCAACTAAATCTTTTTCAATATTAGGATATTTAGTTATTTTATCAAGAATCATTAGTTTTAGATCTTTAGTTTTGTCATTGATAATATTAAAATCTAAAGTATTTAATAAATAACTATTGTTGTTTAATAATTTTTTATAAACATTTATTAATTCATTGTTTTGATAGATATTTTTTATTATTTCGTTTGAACAAATATTGTTCATTTCGTTTTGATCGATAACATCTCTTAATGCTGTTAAGAATTCTTTACTATAATATTTATGAACGCTTTCTTTTTTATAGTAAGGAAGTAGTTTTGGTTTTCCTTTTAATAATAAAGCTAGTTTGTCTGGTAACTTAGTACTACCCTCACTAAATACTTTATCTAGTATTTCTTCAGAAGCTAATAATTCTTCAGCAAATTTATTATCAGCTATATTTAGTAGTCCGATAATTATTTTTATAGGGATGTTTAAAGTTTCGTTTGGATTATCTAGTAGATATCTTGTTGTGTAGGAATCTAGTTTATAATCTTCAAAGTTTAAGATTAAATCTCTTAGATATTCTTCTTTGTAAATTGGTAAACGTAAGTTTTCAGGAATCGTATATACTATTTCGCAAAGATTGTTAACATTTTTGATATCTTTAGAATTTAGTAGTAAACGTATTTTTTCTTCGTTATTGAAATCTGCATCTTCTAATAATTCTAATAATTCTTTAGTGTTTTCTCTATTTACTAAATAGTTACTTACTTTTTCGTTACATAGGATAGAATCTTTAAAGAAGTTTTTATTGGAATCCAATAATTTTTTTAATACTTCAAAGTTAAAACTACTTAGATGTTTAATACTTAAATCATGTAACAGTTCTGTTGGTAAAGCAGAAATGAATGGTTTGAAATCTAAGTTTTCATCAATTCCAATTCTTTCTATTAGGTCAGAATAGAAATGTTTATTCTTTTGAACTACTTTAGATAGTTCTTTTTTATTTAAATTTTTTAACATACGAAGATTGATACCTGACAAGATATTTTCTTTTTCTGTTAATAGATTAATAAGATATTCTTTAGGCAATGTTTCTAGAACATTAATATCATTACAATTAACTAATAGTTTTTCTATTTTCTTTTGTTGTAATAATAGTTTTTGAATGTCTGGTTGGCTATCTTTTACTAAGTGTAGATATCCATTATCAGTTATGACACTTTTCAAGTCTTTAACTTGTTTACTAGTTAAATAATAGAATACTTTATTAGCTTGATTAAACTTATCATCTATTTTTTCAAAATATATTTTTATAAATTCTTTGTTATGTGCTAAGGTTTTAAGATCAGAATAATTATTAGCAAATTCTCTAATAGTATCTATATTATAATTTTCAAAGATTGCTACATCATCAAGAATGAATTTTTCCGTTTCTGATCTTAGAGAATCAAAACGAATTCCATTAGTTATTAAGTAATTATCAATGTCGATATCTTCTCTTAAGATTAACATTTCTTCTTTGGTTAGTTCATCTAGGAAATCAACTGTAGAGAATAATAAATCGCTTTTGATAATACTATTTTTGATGTTTTCACTATTTCTTAATAAACAAGATCGTGGTTTTAGACATTTGTCTGTTAATGATAAAACAGTTGAGCCGTTGATACCAGAAATATCAATTGATTTAATAAATTCTTCATTTTTTAATAATTCATTTAAAGTATTTAATAAACCATATTTGTTAGATGAAAGCATGTAAAGATAAAGGTACTTGTTTTCTTTACCTTTGAATGTAATTTTATTTAAATGGATTCTAAAGTTTATTTCTTTTAAGATTTCAACTATTTTCTTAGAATTGTTTTTTTCTTTTTCTAATTCGGATAATAGTTCAAGATTAGTCATTTTTATAGCTTGCATCTAGCGACAACTCCTTATTCTATTTTATCATTACCATTATAACATTTTAGGTGATAAAAAAAAAGGAATTTTATTCCTTATTATTAATAGCATTTTTTGCTAAAAGAATCGCATCTTCTAGGGTGTTAGAGCAAGCTAAGAATCCACTAGAATGAACGAATCTTGCTGTAGGGATTTTAGAAACTTTAGCTAGTTCTTCATCATGTAAGCCCAAGAATTCTTTGGAAAAATTATATGCTAAATCTTTTGAATCTTCGCTAATAGTACGAGGTTTTATTGAGTAACCTCCCCTTTTAGATGGAAAGATTATTACTTTTATATCTTTAGCTTTGGGATTGGTTGAATGCCATAGCGCTTCTTCATAAGGCATATGCTTTTCCAACATTAAGATGTTATCTTTGGATTTAGCTATTTGTTCTTCAACAATTATATTGGCTCTTAGACGAGCTTTTTCTTTAAAGATCAAACGATCAAAGATTATTTCGGCAAAATTAACAGCTTTCATAAATTGATCATCGTTATCTACTTCTTCATCCCATGCTTCATTAAATAAATCAATAATTTTATCTAAATCGCTTAGATGAAAATCGGCTTTAATTTCAGGAAAGATTCCATTATCAATAGCATCAATTTGCATCACTAGTTTCTCATCTATAACTTTCCATAATGCATCTAAATCAACTGGATCAATAGTTTTTAAGTATTCTTTTCCAAACTCTTTCCACAATAAACCAAATGAACAATATTTAATGCCATTGTCTCTCATTTTAGCATCAACGCCATGATGGTCGAATTTACCAAAGCCAACATCATAGATAATGGCGTTTTCTTTGGCATTAGTTGGATTGTTGGTTCTACATACAACAGGATTCTCTGTTATTTTAGACATGAACATTGTTGAGAAAACATCATCTGGATGAAAGTTTGTTGAATGAGTAACTAAGTTAGCTTCGTTTAGATTTTTTGTTATTTTTAGATTCATTTTTCTTCACTCCTCTAGTTGTAGTATATCTAGCAAATTTAACAATTTCTAATACTAGCACTGGAACAAAACCAAATATAATACTAACTAAATAGTTTTGAATACCTAGTTGTTTTGTTCCTAGAATATGAATAAAATTGATAGCAATTGTAATTACTAACAGATAAATAATATATAATATTACTTGATAGTTTTTAAATGCTTTTATGATGTTTTTTAATAAAGCACTTTCGCTATATAAAGAATATGTTACAAAAATATTATTAAATAAGAATGTACACAAAAATAGTGTTAATCCTAAGGTGATTGATCCACCTTCAGATAAAATATGTTGGTATGGTAATGAATAACAGAAAAGTGTTATTACAGAGGTCGCAAGGATGAAAAACCATTCTTGTTTACCAATTAGTTTACCTTCGATTACAGCTGTTCTTTCCATTAAGTCATTATCGTTATTCATTTTTTTATAAACATGTTCACTTACTAAAGTGGTCATTAGTTTCATTAATAGAATGATTAGAATACTATAGTAAATTGGGTATTTAGTTATTAATAGATTTAAATATAGAAATAATAATGGTAAATAAGTTAGAACATTATATTTAGTAATACGAGCTACATTATCCATCTTAGCTCTAGCACGTTCTATTTTATTATATGCTTTTTTTAAATCTCTAAATTCATATAAGACATAATCAATATCTTTTAAGACCTTTTTATTTGTGGTTGTTATTATTAAGTTATCTTCTAACAATTCTTGATTAAACTTCTTTTCAGTTACTTTTTTAATCTTGGCATTAATTTCTTCTTTAGTTAGAATTATTACTTTAATACCAGCTTTATTGAAGTTATAAATCATTTTTTTATCATAGATATCAGTTGCTATGTATTTGGTATATAGAATCTTTTCTTCTTCTAAGAAAATAGAATTATATATATTGGATACACTTATTGGTAAAGTAATTAAAGCAATAGATAAAGCGTTTAAAACAACAGTTATAAATGATAACCAACTCTTGTCATAATTGTTTGTTTCAATATCAATTACACAAGCAATTATAAAGATAATAATACTAATTATTATTAAGACTCTATTTGTATTTTTAAGTTTAAAGTATAATGCTCCATGATATTTTGTTCTACTTTTTACTGCTTGAATATCTTTGATGTAAATAATTACTAGTAGAACCATTAAAGATATTATTATAGATATTAAATTTGTCATATGAAACCACCCTATATAAAGTATACCATAAAAAAAGATGATTTAATATCATCTTATAATGCACATAGTTGTTCTGCTTTTTCGTGATAAATAATATTGTCATCAGGATATGCAGGGATTTCTTGAGAGAAAACTTTCGCTTCTGAAACTTCACTTGATGAATATGTTGTAAATGTTATAACACGATCATCAGTTTCTAGTATTTCATCACAAGTTCTAATCATTTTAGGTTCATCATCAACACAAATTCTTGTTATATCAAGATAGATTCTCATTCTTCCTTCTTCTTTGTCTTCCATGATGTAGCTTTCAAAGCAACGGTTTTCACTTCTCTCCCCATCTATTAGTGATAGAGAACCATTAACATAGATTAAATCTTTATCTTTACGAGCTGTAAATTCGACAATTTTTAATTCAGTAACATTAGAGTCTTTCATGGGATATGCAGTATCTCTAATTTCTTTACAATAACTCAATAAATTCAAGATGCGATGTTGCTTCTTTTTGCCGTTAATACCTATAAATTTATAGTATTGTTCCATTAAAATTTCCATATCTTTTTCTTTCATTTTCTTCGTCTCTTTCAATATCCTGAATACATCTATTTATGATACATTTTCAAGATTAAATTGTCAATATGAGATATCACCAAATTTTAAAATATATGTCATGTAAGTATTACTAATTTCTATTTTAGTAATGTTTTCTAAATCTGTATAAACAATGATTTCGGTATCCAGTTTTTTGATCTTTGTTTTATATAGATATTCTCTTGTTGTCTGATATTTTGTTTCTTCTGGTTTAACATCTTTTAATAGAGTGTTAAAGAGATAATTAACGTCAGAATAATCCGTATTTATTTTAAAAGATTTCTTCTTGGTTTTTTCTGTATAAGATATTCTTTCTGGATCAGTGCAACTACCGGATTCTAATTCTCCATTTAGATTTCCTGAACATTTATAGTGATATGTTTTATCACTTAGTGAATCTAATATTTCATATTCATATTTGAATTGTTTTTTTAACAATCTTTCTTTTTGTATATCATATTCAATGAATTCTTTTTTTATTATTTTTTGGTTTTTTACTTTTTCAATATTTTTATCATATAGTTTTCTATAGAAACTATCAGGTACGATAAACATTATAGCAATGAGGACAACTAATATAACTACACCATATACAATTAAGGCTTTTTTTCTTGTGGATGTCATTATTCAACTATGCTATGTAAAACTTTTTCTTTTTGAAGTCCATTGATGTAATCACCTGCTGACATAGCTTTCTTTCCAAAAGGTTTAACTTTAGTTATATAAATTGTCTTATCTTTTGTTGATATTCCAATACTATCTTTATTTAATTCGCATATTGTCGAAGGTGATAAGTTACTTTCTTCATCGCCAATGTGTGCTTCTATTAGTTTTACTTCTGTGCCATTTATTAAGGCATAACCTAATGGCCATGGGTTTAATCCTCTTATTTGGTTATATACTTCTTGAGCAGTACGATTAAAATCAATGTGTTCTTCTTCTCTAGTGATGTTATAAGCATAAGTTGCTTCATCATTGTTTTGAGGAATTCGGTTATTAGTTCCTGCTAAGATTTGAGGAATAGTCTCCATCAAAAGATCTCTTCCAATAATACTTAATTCGTCATGGATTGTTCCAACATTGTCAGTATCTTTAATGATATATTCTTTAGTACTGATAATATCACCAGTATCCATTCCTTTATCCATGTACATGATAGTAATACCCGTTTTTTCTTCACCATCTATTAAGGCATGATGAAGTGGTGCTCCACCACGTAATCTTGGTAGTAACGAAGCATGAACATTAATACAACCTAATCTTGGATTTTCTAAAATTACTTCAGGAATTATTTGGCCATAAGCACAAGTGATTATAATATCAGCTTTTTTATTTATTATTGGTTCAAATTCTTTTCTAATTTTAGTTGGTTGATATACTTCGATATTATGTTCTAAAGCAACTTTTTTAATAGGACTATAAGACATCTCATGGTGTCTTCCTACTTCTTTATCTGGTTGAGTAACGACCATAATAACGTTAGTATTTTCAATTAAGCTTTCTAGAATTGGTACAGCAAATTCAGGTGTACCCATAAATATTACTTTAGTATCTTTCATATATACCACCAAATTTATTATAACAAAAAATAGCAAGATATTTGCTATTTTTTATACTCTTTTGACATTATTTTCTTTTGTTTTCACTTATTAATTCCATGTCTTCAGTTAATTGTTTAACTCTTTCGATTATTCTTCTAGCTTTTATCTCGTCATCACTATAAGAATTTATTCTTAGATGACGTTCTAATTCTTCTAAGTTTAAATTAGAAGTAAAGAATGTTGTTTTATAATTGTTCATTCTTTTTTGAAGAATTGTTCCTAGTATTTCATCTCTAGACCATTCAGTTACTTTTTCAGCACCAATGTCATCGATAAGTAATAAGTCAACATTTTCTAAATAATCGATACGATCAGCAAAGGTGTCAAAATCACTTTTAATATCTCTTAGTAATTCAGGGAAGTAGACAATTTCAGTTGAGATTCTTTTCTTTTCTAATTCATTGAATAACGCTGAAATTAGATAAGTTTTGCCACAACCAAAATTACCATGAAGATATAAGCCTTTAAATTCACCATTCTTGTCATATTCATCATAGAATTTTTTTAACCATTTAATTACTTTGACTCTCTTTTTGTCAGTTATATCAATATCAGAGAAAGAAGCATTTAAGATATCTTTTTCTCTAGTGTCTCTTTCTTTTTGTTTTTTTAACATTTCTTTTTGGTATTTACAAGGAGCATAAGAAAATTTGATTTGATATTCTTCTTTTTCAGGATAGAAGACGTGTCCTTCTAAACGATTTTTACAATAAATTAAACCATCGCATTTAGAACAATTATTTAATTCTTTTACAGTTTCTTCTAAAGAAGAAGTATATTTCATAGCTTCTTCATCGGTCGCTTTGATTGTTTTTACTAAGCGACGAAACTTAATGTCTTTTGAAGCTTCTAAGTAATTGTCTTTTAATGATTTTTTATTTACTTCACTACTAATCATTTTATCACCTGAAATCTTTCAATAAATCTTCTAGTTCTTCTTGTTCTTCCCTTGTTATTTCTTCTTTTGAAATGTCTTCATTAAACCAAACAGGTTTATTGTTATCAACCTTTTTGTTAGTTGGTAATTTCTTATTGTATTTATTGTTTTCTTTTTTTGCTAATTCCATTGCTTCTTCAGCAGTTTCAACATTGCATCTTTTCCACTGACCAGCAATTGTTTCAACGAATGCTTGATTTAGTTTGTTGTTGTTTTTCTTTAATACATAATCTATTAACACATTAACAACAGCTGGTTTTAATTCTAGATCTGTTAGTAAAGTTTCTAGTAATCTTAAATCTCTTGATGTAGGAGTTGCACCTTTGTTTTTTAATTGTAAGAAGTCTCTTGGTGAGGTGTTTTCAAACATATAAATGATTTGAGCTCTTGGTGAAGTATCTCCTTGAGGAGATTTAAGATATTCTGGTTGAGTACGATACACTAATGTTGGTAAACGACCGTTGTTATTATATTGATAATATTTTCTTGTTTGTTTTCTTAATTCTTCTTTATCAATGGTACCTTTGTCCGTTATAACAGTTCTAATTATTTCAATCATTTTTAAGGTATCTAAGTCATAAATATATCCCAATTGATTAATTAATTCTTTCAATCTTTTATTGAAAGTATTCTCTTTTAATAGACCTTTTGGTAATGATGATTCTATTAAATCAAAATCAACACTATTATCGAATTTTAAACTTAATGAATTGTGATCTTTGGTTTCAAAAGTTTCAATATTAGGAGATGATTTAAATGTTAAATCAATAGGTTTAGATATATCTTCATATTCTTTTAAATCTATTTTAGGTAGTTCATATTCTAGAACTAAATTATCATATTCTAATTTACCTATATTGTTATACAAAGTCACATTAAAGATTGGAGAAGCAAAGAATTCTTTTGGCGTTAAAGGTGAATATAATTCATAAACATAAGAATTGTTTTCTCCTTCTTTATAGAATGTTTTTAATAAACCTACTCCTTCAAGAGATTCTCTAGCTATTCTAATTACTTCAATGCTACTTTTCATCATTGTCATTAAATGATGATGTGTATAATCATTTGATATATAACTTGTTAAGCGAATATCTCTTAATAAGGTAAAGTATAAACTTATAGCGATGGGACCAATTAATGGTTCATATAAAGATATTAAATTTTTAGTATCTTCTTCAGTTATTATTGATTTATTAATGACAGTATAGGTGTCTGCCGGTAATAAAGATATGATTTTCATAAAGTCCCACCCTCTTTCTGGTTATATTATAGACTATTATACATTTTTTTTAAAGAAAAAAACATGATTTTCATCATGTCCTTAGGGATTGTAGTTATTATTCATACTACAAAAGATAATTGTATGTAGGGCTTAGAGTGTTGCTTGGTTTTTTGGGTTAAGCCCTACGATTGTTGAACACCTCTACTTTGTCTCAATAGTTTTTTGGTAGACCCTTACTCACTATCTAACTGTAACTAATAATTCCCTTCTTTTAAGTTAATTATTAATGTATTAGTATTTTTCAATCACAACATCTTTTTTATCCCTTGTATGTTTTGAAGTGTCAATTCTATTTAAAGGTGTGTTTCTTTTGTTGTAGTTATATAAAACTAATACTTCAAATCCCTTCTTTTTTCAAAGATGGGAAACCTATTATAATGTCATTGTTTAATAAATGCAAGAAAAAAAGATAAGTTTTTCTTATCTTTAGCAATTTTCTTCGTTACAATTGTCATCTTGATATTTTGATATCATTTTTGTATAAACACTTAACAATTGATTTTCTTGATCTTTAGTTAAATCTGGAAGATTACCATTCTTATCCATATCATGTCCATCGAATGTTCCTTCATGGAAACCGATTACTTCACCTTTTTTAACTACTACAACTGTAGGTGCATATAATCTTTTTTCGCCAGTGTTAACTTTTTTACCATTAGATGTTGTTAAAACATAATCTCCTAAATTATTAGCTAGTGCTAATAATACTTGATAATAACTCTCTTTTGCATCTCTAGTCTTTTTAGCTTTGTTACGAGAATCTAATGTATATGTATCACGTAAGTCATTTTCTGGTTTGCTATCTGGTCTTACATTAACATAATAGATTTTATCTAATTCAGTAGATTTCATAGCGTTTAACAATACTGGAACAGCGTTACGACACCAAGGGCATCCTGCAAAACCAAAGTAGATTACTCCACTTCCACTATCTAAAATGCTTGCGGCTTTATCCATACTGATGTATTCAATATTGTTGTCGCTCATTATTTCAATAGCTTTATTTTTTTCTACATTATTTAGACTTTCATATTCATTTTTAAATTTCTTTTCATCTGCTGTTGCTACATAGTTGCCATCACCGTGAGTTTTTTTGTATTGAACTCCTAGATAACCACCTACTAAAACAACAATGATTAAAATTGCAGCTAGAATTGTGTGTCCATAACTGTTTTCAGTTTGAATTATTTTTGTACTTTTCTTAGGTTCAGACTTTTTTACTGTTTTTGGTCTACTAACAGCTTTAGTTGTTTTTTTTGCTGAACTTGATTTTTTTGTATTTGCCATATTATCACCCTTACTAGGTATCTCTACCATGTATTAATTATATCAATTATATTTTTTAAAGTAAAACATATTTTTTAAGATTCTTCTTTTATAGTACATCCAGTATCAGTGAACTTCATAGTCTTTTTACCAATTATAATGTCCCTACTATTATCACTATTACATACTAGTACACTATAATTGTTTAAACGATACATCTTATTTCCGTTTTCATCACTTTCAATTTTACTATACCCATTATATAAATCAGGAATATCTAGTTTATTAGAAGATAAGATATCTACTAGTTCACTAGTGTTTTCTGCATAAGAAACAAATATTTCTGATAAGCAATAACTATATAAATCGTTTTTGTCATTGGCTGCTAAAAGTTTCTTTCCACTACACTTATTTTCAGGATTAACAGTTATATCATAGTTAGTTAAATTATTAGCACTTAGGACTTTTGCATCATCCATATAGACAACATAACTGCCTGTAGAACCTTCAATGTTTTTTAACAACCCTAAGATTGTTATATCGTCATAAACATCATATTCATCTAATTCTTTTGCAGCTTCCTTGAAGAATATTTTTAAAACAATGCTATCGGAAAATTCTACATAGCCGTTTACTTTTATTTCACTTTCTATATATGGTCTCATTTCAATAGCAGTTTGACTATTCTTTTTACTGATTTTGCCATTAATTTTTATGTATTGATTATGATAATCTTCATAGTTTTCAACTACAGAGTTTAAAAAGGAATTAGCATCAATTGTTACAATATCGTTAGCATCACAAACATATCCTTTATTGTAGAACTGATCGACTATTAAACCTTTATATGAGTTTTTGTCACATTGCCATACTCTTAAACCAGGTGAATAGTAGATATTTATTTTTTCGCTTGAGACAACATTATAAGTAAATGCTGGAACTCTTTTAAAGATAGTTACAATGATTCCGTCTAAAACGATTGAGACAAAGAATAAAACAACAATTAAAGTGATTGTATTCTTAGCTTTAAATCTGTAGTATTGTCTTATATAAGCAACAAAGAAAATAACAGCAAAAAGCCACATAACCGGACGAATAAAGATTAATCTATTTATTAAATAAATAATCAATATCATTGCTAAAGCTATAATTAATGATAGTGATGATTTTTTCTTCTTGGTAGTTTTCTTTTTAGCCATTGTTCATCTTCCTCTACTATACACTATATATAGTATAACAAAAAATCACAAAAAAAAGTTATAAATTTGTATTTATAACTCTTTTTTATTAATTTAACTAAAATTAGTTAATAGCTGCTTTTAGTTTGCTTCCAGCTTTGAATGATGCAACATTCTTTGCAGGAATTTTGATAGCTGCTTTAGTTAAAGGATTGATTCCTTCTCTTGCAGCTCTCTTTTTAGCTGTGAATGTTCCGAATCCAACTAGAGCAACTTTTCCTTCTTTTTTAAGTCCAGTTGTAACACCTTCTAATGCAGCATCTAATGCACGAGTAGCATCAGCTTTAGTTAAACCTGTTTTAGCTGCCATGAATTCTACTAATTCTTGTTTTCCCATAAATTTTACCTCCCAATAAAATTATAATTTCTAGTAAGGTATTACCCTTACATACTAAAAATAGCATTAAACACTGAATAAATCAAGATATTTTCGCTACTTTTTGGTAAAAAACGCACTTTTTCTGACTAAAAAACGACAAAAAAACTAGTTTTTGACACTAGTTTTATTCTATTCATTATTACCACTATTTGATTGTTGTGGTTCCTCAGGATTTTCTACTGGCGTTTCATCACCAGGAGTTACATCATTATTTTCTGGTTCTGCAGGTGCTTCTGGTACTTCAGCAGGTTGTGTTTCGATAGGTTGAGTTTCTTCTACTGGTTTACTTGCTGGAATACTTGAGTTTACTTTGCTGAATACATCAAACATTTTCTTATATTGTGACATAGTTTCAACAGCTCTAACTGAATCGCTTGAATATGATAATGAACCAATCATTTCTGTAACTACAGCTTCATATTTAGTTTTTGAGTCTTGACTTTGATAAACAACAGTTGCTCCTAAAGTTAAACTCTTACCACCATTGATGAAATATACTTGTACTGGTAATGTATTAATATTTGCTGTTATTAAGAATGTCTTTCTACCACTCATATCAATTTCTGATACTTCAACATCTTGGTAAGCTATATCTTCTTTTATGACATTTTCAATACCTTGAGCATTGATATTTTCTAAATTAGCATTAGAATGATCTAATTTTAATACAACTGTTCCTTCACTATTACTTACTATAACGTTGTTACCATCTTCAGATACTTCCCAGTTTTCTGCTAATTTCAAATAGTATCCGTTACTAGCCATATCTTTGGTAGCTACTTGGCTTACATTATTGTTTTTTGGAGTTGTTTTCTTACTGCCGCCTGGGTTTAATGCCATAAATGTAGCAATTCCTAAGACAACGATGAAGACTGCAGCAATGATTATTGGCAGTTTCTTGTTTGGCTTTTTAGGTTCTAATTTTGGATTAGCTACTAATGGTTGTTCTTCATTTAATACTACAGTTGTTTGATTAACAGATGAAGGTATTCCAGGAACTGGTGATGAAGATTCAACTCGATCAACAGTTGGCGCAATAGCAGCTGGAGTCTCAGCAGGTGCTTCTGGTGCTGGAGTTGCAGCAGGTGCAACGGCTTCGGCAGCAGGCGCAGGAGCTTCAACAGCAGGTGCTGCTGGTGCTTCTACTGGAGCTGGTTCTGCAGGTTGTTCTACAGCAGGTGCAATAGGTTCTACTGGTGCAGGTGCTGGAGGTTCTGGAACCGCAGGTGCAGCTTCTTGAACACTTTCATTGTTTTCTAATATATTTGTACCGCAAATTGGGCAAGTTGTTGTGCCCTCTTGCATTGGATTACCACATTTTGGACAATTATTCATAATCATCCCTCCTAGTTTACTACAATAATTATAATATATATTTACATAAATTACCACCAAAAGTTTATCTCTCTTTCTTATTAGTATGGTATAATTATAAAAGTAGAGAGGAGTTTTAATATGGTCAAAAATAAACAAGATGACAAAGACACTATTCATATTGAACAAATAGATCCTCGTACGGAATTAAATGATTTAGAAAAGACTGCTATTATACAGTTTAGAATAGATAAAAAAGAAGAAGAACTTTCAAAAACTCAACAATTTAAGTTGATGAATAAAAAGAAAAAACATGAAGATGTTGAGTTACCTACTCTAAAAGTTAAAAAGAAAGAACCTGAAGAAGACGAAAATGTTGAACTTCCAGTTCTAAAAAATCGTCTACTAGATACTATTAAATTAAGAATTAGTGATTTAAGAGTTGCAGTAGAAAAGAAATATGAAGAACAATTAAAACAAGAACAAGAATTATTAAGACAACAAGAAGAAGCTAAAAAAATAAGAATTAGTAATCCAGAAGCTTATACAGCTGGTGATTTGGATGAACCAATTATTAAAGATGAAAATGCTACTATCTCTATTCATCTAGATGCTCTACGAAGAGAAAGAGAAAAAATAGAAGAAGCAGAAAGAAAAAAACGTCGTATGTCTTTATACGATACAGTTATTGTTAAGTTAGATGATTTAATTAATAAAAAGTCTGCTTTGAAAACTTCTGAATCTAAAAAAGTTACAAATGTAGAAAAGAATAATACACCAAAACAACGTTTCCATTTATTTAAACCTCGTGATATTACGAAGAAGAAAAAAATTAAGATAAATGTTGAAAGTGAAGAATTTGGAAGACAATTATATAACTTAAATAGAATTGCTCTAATGAATTTAGGTATCGAAAGACCTAAAACAGTTCGTAAGTATTCTACTATTAATAAATTAAGCAAAATAGAAAAAGTTCATATTAGTAAACATAATTATTTAAGATATCAACAAAAGCTAAATAGATTTGCTATTAATAAACTTTATTATAGATTAGCTCCTAAAGAAAGTAAGAAGTATAAACTATATAAGATGAGTGTTATTTTATCAAGTATAGTATTCTTTATTACAAGTGCTATTATCATTAATTGGTTTATTCAAGGTATATCAGTTAATGAGTTAAGTAATGCTTTGGTAGAAGATACACCAATTGTAGAAGTTAGTGATGGTGGAGAGCTAGTTAATGCTGATGCTCCTGCTCCGGAAAAGAAAGCTGAGTATAGTAATAAGAATACTTTATATTGGAAGTATTTAAATACTCCACTATCTTCTGTTAATTTTAAAGATTTATTAAAACAAAACTCTGATACAGTGGCTTGGATCATTGTTAAGAATACTAATGTTAATTATCCAGTAGTTCAAACTACTAATAATGATTATTACCTACACCACTCGTTTAATAGAAAAGTTAATGGTGCTGGTTGGGTATTTGCTGATTTTAGAGATAACTTTACTACTCTAAGTCAAAATACAGTAATCTATGCACATGGTCGTAAAGATAAAGTTATGTTTGGGTCTTTAACTAATACGTTAAAATCTAAATGGTATAAGAATACTGATAATCAAATAATTCAATTATCAACTCCTAAGTATAATACGATGTGGCAAATATTTAGCATTTATAAGATACAAGCTGAATCTTATTATATAACTACTGATTTTGGTAGTGAAAAATCATTTGAGAATTTTATTAATAAGATGAAAAGTAGAAGTATATATGATTTTAAAGTAGATGTTACTACTAAAGATAAATTACTTACTTTATCTACTTGTTATAATGACAATGGTATTAGATTAGTAGTTCAAGCTAAGTTAGTTAAGATACAGGAAAGAAAATAAAAAAGATATTCAACTGAATATCTTTTTTTATGATAAGCCAACTATTTTATTATCTTCAATATATATATGTTCGTAGTTTGGTACTTTTGGCAAACCTGGCATCGTAATAATATTACCTAAGTAGATTGTTATGAAACCAGCACCATTGTATAATTTAACATCTTTAATAGTACAATCATAATCTTTTGGATAACCAAGTTTTTTAGGATCATCGGAAATTGAATATTGAGTTTTAGCAACAACTATTGGTTGTTTATCTAAATTATTCTTTTTGATATCTTCAATCTTTTTTATAGCTTTATCGGAATAAGTAATATTACCTGCCTTATAAATATCTTTTACTACTCTATTTATTTTGTCCTCAATAGAATCTGTTTCTTTATATAGTTCTTTTCTTTCATATGGTTTGTTAGTTAATTCGATTACTTTGTTCGCTAATTCTAATGCACCTTCTCCACCATCTAAGAAAGCTGTTGAAATAGCAAATTCAGATCCTTCTTTTTCAACAAATGATTTAACTTCATTTAATTCTTCTTCAGTATCTGTAGCGAATTTATTTAATGCTACAACGATATTAGTATGAAGATTTTTAAGAATTGTTAAATGAGCTTTTAGATTTTCTAATCCTTTAGTTAAATCGTCTTCGCCATTGTATTTTAATCCTCTTATTGTAGTTACTAATACTACAGCATCTGGATAGATGTTATTTTGACGACATTTAATATCGAAGAATTTTAAGGCTCCTAAATCAGAACCAAAGCCTGCTTCGGTTACAGTATAATCAGCAATTCTTCTAGCTGTATTAGTAGCAATAATGCTATTACAACCATGAGCGATATTAGCAAATGGTCCACCATGAATTATTACTGGATTATGTTCTAATGTTTGGACTAGATTAGGTTTAATAGCTTCTTGTAATAATACTAACATTGATCCTGTAACTTTTAAGTCTTTAGCAAAGACTGGTTTGTTTTCTTTTGTATAACCAATTAAGATATTATCTAATCTTTTCTTTAAATCGTCGATGTCTTTAGCTAGACAAAAGATAGCCATTATTTCAGATGCTGCTGTTATATCAAATTTTTCTTTTCTTGAATAATCTTTAGAATTAATAGTTATATCTTTTAAGGCACGATCGTTAACATCTAAACAACGATTGAATACAATATTGTTTTCATCTAAATTTAAAGCATTTCCTTGATAGATATGATTATCTATAGCAGCACATAATAAATTATTAGCTGCAGTTATCGCATGGAAATCACCAGTAAAGTGAAGATTTATTTCTTCCATTGGTAATACTTGGGAATATCCTCCACCGGTTGCTCCACCTTTAATACCAAATACTGGTCCTTGGGAAGGTTCTCTTAAGGCAGCTATTGCATTAAGACCTTTTTTACACAAGGCATCTAATAAACCAATTGATACTGTTGTTTTTCCTTCACCGTATGGTGTTGGAGATGTAGCTGTAACTAGTATTAGTTTACCTGGTTCTCCGTTTATTTTATCAACATTTATTTTTCCTTTATAATCGCCATAGTATTCTACAGCATTTTTTATACCTAATTTATTGGCAATATTGGTTATTTTTTCCATTTCAGTTTTTTGTGCAATTTCTATATCTGATAACATGTTCATCACCACGGGAATAGTATAGCACAAATCCCCTTTTTTCGTACAATTTTTAATACCTCTAGTTCTTTTATAAAAAAAGTAATATAATAAGTTTGAGAGTGATGTCTATGGAAAGAGAAATAAGGAAGAATTGGACAATTATATTTTTTCTATTGTTTGTTGTTTGCTTTTTAATAATTACTTTCTTTTATCTTTTTTCAAAAGAAAGAGAAACATTTGATTTTAAAACTGTAACTTCACTAACGGAAACTAAAAATGGTTATAAGATGGAAACTGAACATCCGTTGTTTAAAAGAAGCAAATTAAATAATGCAATAGATATTCTAATTGAGCGAAAAACAAATTATTTATTTGATAACGAAAAATTTAAATTAGGAAAAATGAGTTATAGTCATACCATATATAAAAATATTTATTCTTTTCATTTTAAGACTTTATTTATTAAAGGTGATACGATAGTTGATAGAGATGATGATATTAAATACTATAATGCCAGTTCTATTGAAGAATTAGAATTTAATGATCTTGTTAAAACAGATGATCAGTTCTACAAAATAATTAAACAGTTAATTATTAATTATAGTAAGAGCAATGCTACTTTTAAATACAATGAAGAGTTAACTAATGAAGAAATGGAAAAACTTGTATTTAGTGAGGATTGTGCTTATTTAATAAGTGTGTACAATAATAAAGAATATATGATTCCAGTTGATTATGGTTATTTAAAAAAATACTTGAATGAAAGATATTTTGAAATAACTGAAAGTAAAGATTTAAAAATAGAAGAACCTGTTAAGAAAGTTGAAGAGCCTAAAAAAGAAGAAGTAAAAAAAGAGACTCCTAAGAAAGAAGTCAAAAAAGAGGCAACTAAGAAAACAGTAAAGAAAGCTACACCAAAAACTGAGTTAAAAAGTTCTAATGACGGCAGTATAAATAAGTATATTCCTAAAGTTAGAGATGCTTCTTACTTTGCTGGAAAGAAGTTAATTTGTTTTACTTATGATGATGGGCCTGCAGGTAAGTATACACAAAGATTATTAGATGGTTTAAAAGCAAGAAATGCAAAAGTTACGTTCTTTATGGTTGGTAATAGAGTTAAAAAAAATGCTTCTTTAGTTCGTAGAATGAAAGATGAAGGACATAGTATTGGTCAACATTCTTATAGTCATGCTAATTTAAAGAAATTAAGTACAACTGATCCTAATAAGGCTAAGAATGAAATATACTTAGCAAATGATGCTATTAAGAGTATTATTGGTAGTAATCCATTATATATAAGACCTCCATACGGAGCTTATAATAGTACAGTATTATCTTATGCTGATATGGTATTTGTTAATTGGAGTATTGATCCATTAGATTGGAAATACAGAAATGCTGATACTGTTTATAAGAATATAATTAGTAAGGCATATGATGGAGCTATTGTTTTAGTTCATGATATTCACCCTACTTCTGTAGATGGATCATTAAGAGCTATTGATTATTTAATGAAAAATGGATATGCGATTGTTTCTTTAGATGAAATGGCACAAATAAGAGGACTAAATTTACAAACACATCATTTATATAATAGTTTTAGAAAAAAATAAAAAAGGAATTAAATTCCTTTTTTTAATGTTTTAAATATTGGATACGATAACCAGAATAGTCTTTATGACAAGCTGCTCCGGTAACAACGAATCTTGAATTACTTTGATCCATTCTTTCTAGTTTGGCATCCCAACTATCCATAATTAATAAATCTGTTGCTTTTAATGATGCGGCATTTTTTACTTGGCTTTTGAAACCAACAACAGTAACAAAGTGACGACTTGTTCCTTGTTTATTACCATTAACTTGTAATATTACTGGTCTTCCTGCTGTTATTTCGCTATAAACAACATTTAGTACTTCTTGTAAGTCATCGTTAATATATGTACTGAAGTTACCAGCGCCTGTGTAACCATGACCATTTTCACCATTGTATGATGTATTGCCAGTGTACATTCCCCAAGCATGAGTATAGGCGAAACCTAAACAGTAACCGCCATATCTTTCTGAATTAGATCCTTGATATGTACCATTTCTTCTCATGGCGCCAGCAAAACTTTTTATTTCTGATTTAGTATTAACTACAGTAAACTCACCACTTAAAAGGTTCATGGTAGTTGTTCCAGTTCCACTTCCGCCAGGTGTGTAATTACCGTTTTCTCCAGAGTTTCCTGTATTTCCACTGTTATCACCATTATTATCTGATGGTTTTTCATATTTAGCTTCTTTTAAACAATAGCCGTTTTTATATTTACCACCTTGATGTTCACATTCACCTATTTTCTTTTGAGCATCTAGTTGGATTTCGGCATCAGATACTGCTGTTAAATATTTAATAATATTATCTTCTTTTAAGTATCCCTTAGCATCATCGATTGCTTTTTTAGCTTTTTTTATATTATCACTTGTCGGATTATTCTTCATTGTTTCAACAATTGATGTAATGCTTTCAATCTTTTCATAATACTCTATTTCTTCGGTTGTTACTCTAGCTGTGCATTCTTTAAATGTGTATAAAGTGTCTTCACCAGTTAATGAAATAGCGTAAGGTATTATTACTGGTAAGAAACCAACTACTAAACCTGCGATAATTTTTCTCACACTTAGTTTAAATGTTTCTTTTAAATCTTCATCTTTACCACTCGTTATAGATTTGAATAATGATATTATTACGGTAATGATAATGATTATAGGCACCATAATACAAGCAATTTTAAAAGCATATTTAAGGATTAACATCGTTCTTAAAAAAGCAGGTATTTCACAAATATTACTTAATGAACTCATATGAATTCCCCTTTTACAATAGAATTATATCATACAATTAATGGATTATTATCTATTTCAATGTTTACCTTATTATTTAAAGCATATAGCTTATCTAGTTCTTTTAATGTTTTGAATAAGTTGTCATCTTTTTTATATTTAATGATGGTTTGAAAACGATATATATTATTCATTTTAAAGACATTAGCTGTTGTTGGTCCAAGGATTATTGTGGTTTTACTAAGATTTTTTAATAAATAGTTTTTAACTTTTGTGATTTCTTTTGATGCTAAATCATAATCTTTGGAAGCTATCTTAATACTTGTTAGATAATAATATGGTGGATAATCTAATTTGTGACGATTCTCCATTTCATACTTATAGAATTTTAGATAATCATTTTCTTTTACGCATTCTAAAGTGAAATTGTCAGGATTGAATGTTTGAATTATAACTTCTCCCGGGATGGTACTTCTACCCGCTCTTCCTGCTACCTGATTAAGTAAAGAGAAAGTTCTTTCTCCACTTCTAAAGTCAGGGATGTTTAAAGTGGCATCAGCATTAATTACACCAACTAATGTTACTAAAGGGAAATCCAATCCTTTAGATATCATTTGAGTTCCAAGAAGAATATCGTATTCATGATTCTTGAAGCGATTAATTATATCTTCATGGGAACCTTTATTTCTAGTAGTATCGGCATCCATTCTAATGATATTAGCTTCTGGATATTCCTTAGCTAGTTCTTGTTCCAGTTTTTCGGTTCCTGTTCCATAATCTGATAAAGCTTTTTCATGACATTCTGGACATAGTTCTTCTTTAAATACAGTATAACCACAGTAATGACATCTTAGATTATTAGTGGTTTTATGATAAGTTAATGCTATATCACAATTAGGACATTTATAAGTATATCCGCATGATTTACACGATATAACTGTTGAATAACCTCTTCTATTTAAAAGTAATATTATTTGTTCTTTTTTTATTAATCGATCTGCTATTTTAAGTTTTAGTTTTTCAGAAAGAATAACATTTCTTTTTTTCATTTCTTCTGCCATATCAACTATTTCCACATTAGGAAGTGTTGAAGTTCCTACTCTATTAGGCATTGAAATATAAGTATAAACTCCTTTTTGGGCACGGGCCATTGTTTCTAATGATGGTGTTGCACTACCTAAAACTAATGGACAATTATTATAATGAGAACGATATTTAGCCATATCAATGGCATGATATCTTGGATTAGTATCTTGTTTAAAAGTATCAGAGTGTTCTTCATCAATAATAATAATTCCTAAGTCACTTAAAGGAGTAAAGATAGCGCTACGAGTTCCAACTACAATATGAACTTCATTTCTTAGAATCTTTAAGTATTCATCATATTTTTCACCATCAGATAAAGCACTATGGAATACTGCTACATCATTACCAAAATGATAATAGAATTTGTTTACTACTTGAGCTGTAAGTGATATTTCTGGTACTAAAAGAATGGCTTTCTTGCCAGACTTAACAACTCTTTTGATCAATTCAATATAGACTTCGGTTTTTCCTGAACCAGTTACGCCGTGTAATAAATAGGTATTTTCTTTAGTTAAATCAATACTTTTTAAAGCATTTTCTTGATCAGGAGTAAATGTTACATCTAATTCTCCTTGTTTTTCATTGTGTAAACGATAGATTTGTTCTTTTGTTTCTTTTATTAATCCTTTATCTAATAAAGTCTTTATTGAGGATTTGGTTTCAACTGAACTTTTTAAGACTTTTTTTTCTTCTAATAGAGTTTTCAATAGATCGTTTTGTTTTGGACTTCTTTTATTATTTTCGATATATTCATTAATTGTTTTAGAATTTTGATTTAATTCAATATATGTAAGATATTTAGAATAGTTACTTTTTTGATCTTTGACTTTTAAAGAACTAGGTAACATTGTTTGATAAGCAGCGATTTTAGTACAAAGTGTTCTACTCTGTAAAAATTCTCCCATTTCTAACAATTCTTTATTTAAACAAAAGTATTCATCAACAATAGATGTTATTTCTTTTAATTCAAAATCTTCTTCATATTTATCTTTAATATTGGTAATAAAGCCATTAATTGTACGATTGGCGAAAGGCACTAATACTTTCATTCCAACTTTTATTGTATTTTTTAAAGATTCAGGGATTATATATGTAAATGTTTGATCGATAGCTTTTGCATTATATTCTATTAAAACATCAGCGAACATATAATCACCTTCTTAAGTTTTAGTATACCAATTTTTGGGTAAAATAAAAAGGACTAGAAAGTCCTTTTTACTTAGTGAAGCAAATTGATGCTGTATCACTAATCCCTTTTTATATCTATCTATAACATTAGATTAGCTAATCTAATGCTAGAAAGATCAAAATTATTAGAGAAGTTGATATTCTTTAGAGGAACCAATATGTCAAAATCGATAATTTATTATAGTAGCGAATATAATAAATTATCAAAACAATTGGGAACGAAGACTATACTATATCTTTCATCAAGATTGGTCATCCACGTAAAACCAAAAAACATCGAAATCATAAAGTAATAAATAATACATAAGAGAATTTCATAGATAAGTTTTTCAATAGCAATGAAATTACAACAGTAGCTTTCACAACTATAAAATGAAAAACTTATCGAAGAAATAATCAAAGTATAAATGAAAATCAATATCTAACAAGATCAAATAAGAACAAGCTTATAAAATAATGTTAAATAGAAATTTAAATAAATACTTTATGATAAATATCTCTAATTAATGAAGTTAATTAAGATGTCGTTGTTAGTTCCTGGTAAAAAAACATATTATTATCAATGAAAATATTCGAGACGTCATTATGAACATTTTCAAAGCGGACAATAATAAATAAAATATCCAGGCATTAAGACAAGCACCGCAACGTTGTCTTTCGTGACATTATTTAATTAACCTTATCACCAATTCCTGAGATGTCCTCCTCTATGATTACATTATACACTACTTATACACAGATGTTTACAACAAAAAAATATCTATTTACATCTTTTTGTAAATAGATACTTTTTCATTTGTAAATTGTTTTACTTTTTGTTACGGTATGTGCCCCACCAATCAGGCAGTAAATCAATTATCTTTTTTGTTTCTTGGGTGTCATAATCTAGAAGTATTTCGATGTCTCCGAAGTCTTCTCCTAATTCTAATAGATACTCTAAGCAATCTATAGATGGTGCCATTAGTTCTTCTAGTTCGTTTAGTATTACCATCTTGGTTATCTTGGTTTCGTTATTATTTAACATGTTTAGAACTGCACTCTTCTCAGCACTATTATTAATAGCTGAGTTAGATTTAACACTAACACCTGTGTAGATGTTATTGCTGTCTGTAAGAACGGCACATGAACTATTACCATATTCAATGAATGGTGGTATTTCATGACCATTTATTTTCTTTTTAGCTTCTTTTACAAGACTATACCATATTCTTTCCATACGACACCTTCTTTTATAGTTATTTATAATAACATAGTTTATTTGTTTTTACTATATTTTTATACCTTTCTACTATATTCGTTGGAAATGTAAAAAGCTTTTTGACCATCTACGTCTTTTATTAAGAAGAAGGATGCAACAAATTCATTTACTTTTTTGAAGTCTGATTTTGGTATTTCGATGTAGAAAATATTCTTAATTCCAAATAATACTTCTACTTCTAGGTCTGGTACATTGTAGTTTTTGCCATTAATCAGTAGTTTTTTTAATTTAACAGTAGAAGTTGATGATCCTTCTATATTATTGACTATAAAGTATATATAAGTACTTTCTTGATCTACTATTGTTTTAAAGTATTGGAATTCAGTTCCTTCAATATTATCAAATGTTAAACCTGTAGATTTATTTTGGAATGGTTTAGCTGTTATTACGTCAATACGTTGATTTTCACTTCTTTTAATTGTATTATCTCTTAAATCTGTTTCGGTAAAGAAGAAGGTCATATTAGTTATACCTTTCATCTCATATTTTTCTAGTTCTGATCTTTTAATAACAAATTTATCTTTTTTGATCATATTGTAACCATTTAATGTTTGTTCAAATACGGTACTAATTGGTAAAAAGTTAACTGCTATTCTAGTTATTTCTAATTTGCAAGGATACTTACTCATTTCGTTAGCACCAGGTTCTGGCTGATTGTCTACTGTATAATTAATAATTATTTCGCTATTGTTGGTTTCTATTTCGCCAAGTAACAATCTACACATACCTAAGGTGTTTACACGGTTTGCGCCCAAGTTAAATGAATCGGGATCAACAAAATCTTTACTATAATTCTTTTCTCTCTTTTTTATGCTGTTAGCTCCGCCGTCCGAACCTTGTTCTTTTTCTTCGTTATTTTTCCAAGGTAGAGTGAAATCCCAATCAATGTTTAAACTATCTTTATGAGTATATAAATAGTACCCACCTCCGGCAAGACCGGCAATTAAAAGAATCCAAAAAATGATTAAGCCAATTTTATTGGTTTGTTTTTTTTCAACTTTCATAGGATCACCCTTTATTCTCTATTTATTATATCAAATTTAATTAATTTATGGTACTTATTTAAAATATATTATATAATTTATATTGTAGAGGTAGTTATGAAAAAGGGATATTTTATATTGTTATTAATAACTTTATTTATTATTAAAGTTAATGCCTTAAGCCTTGATTTAGAAAAACCTTTTATATATTTCCCTAAAGAGGGAGATTATGTATTACAGGGGTTTACTAGTGTTGAAGATAAATTGTTTACTGTTTTTATAAATTCAGAAGAAGATAAACCTTTAATAAAAATATTTGATATAGAAACAGGAGATTTAATTAAGCAGTTTATTAGCCAACCTGTAGGTCATGCTAATGATGTTACTTACAATAATAAAGAGAAGAAAATATATGTAGTTCATGGAAATGGTCAAAAAATTGTCCATATATTTGATGGTACTAATTTTGAATATTTAGATACAAAGAATATTGGTTTACCAATTAGAAGCATGACTTATATAAGTGACAAAGACATGTATGCTGTAAGAACTGTTTCGGTTGGTTATTACCTAAAAGGAGATTTATCGATTAATTCTAGAATCCCATTTATTGTAGGAATGAACTTTAGAACTGATGTAGCTAAGCAAGGATGGGCTTATAACGAAGGAAAACTATTCTACTCTACTTGGTCTTGGATCCGTCTTGGTGGTAATGGCTCTAATACTATTTATGTTTATAATTTAGAAGGAGATTCAATTAATACATTAACAACTGATGGCGGTATCGGTGAACTAGAAAATGTTGCATTTTATGAAGACAAAATGATACTGGGAATTAACACATATGATGATTACATTTCCTTCTATAAAACTAATAAACCAGATATTAAAATGGAAATGATTGAAACAGTTGAAGATGAAATTAAGGAAGAAAAAGAAAGTTTTAGTTATGCACCAATTATTATTGTTATTATAGTTGTATTAATCGATATAGTTTTATTTGTTATATATAAAAAGAGATGTAAATAACATCTCTTTTATATTTGATAGAAATTAATTCTAATATTTTTATTATTTTCTGAAAGAATAATACTTCTGAAATCCTCTAAAGATATTTCTAGCGAGAATGCACGATGATAATCTTTTTTACTATAAACATTAAAGGTAATTAATGAAGTATCTGGATCATAGTTATAAGTTCCAGCCATAATAGATTCTTTAATGTATTTAATTTTTGTTTTATTGATGTTGTTCTTTTGATGATTTTCATCTTTTGCTTCGCCAAGTTCTTCTCTTAGAGAACGAACTTCATTAATATTCTTTTCTAATTCACGATAATAACGATATACAGCATCACTATTTTCTTTGATTGCTTTGGCATCGCTTTGATTAATCTTACGAGCATTATTTAAAAGTTTATTAACTTTACGATTAGTTTCAACAGTCTTTTTATTTAAACTAGATAGTTTTTTTATTATTTCTTTATATTCAGGAGTTTCATAATCTATTACTTCTGGTTTAAGACCATCTAGATCTAATAATGAATAATTGAAATACTTCTTTAAGTTTTGTTCATCATAAACAAAGTTAACATAGAAATCAGCAATAGCAAAAGCATTTTCAATACGATCTTTATGTTCTTTTAAACTAAATAGTTTACGACATTCATCTAAAGTATAATTTGATTTATATGCTCTTGATAAATCAAGTAGTAATTCATAAGTACTAATTAATTCTCTTTTTCTAACATTAGTTGTACTATTGTAACATTTTAATTCATTTCTAATGTATTCATGTAATACTTCTTCGTAGCCGTATTCATTTAAGAATTTTTCTATTTGTTTTTTATTTTCTTTAGTAAATGAAGGATTCTTTTTGTTAACTGATAAAGTAAAGCCTTCATTTGATAATTTACTGTTGATATCTTGTAATTGTTTGAAGTCATATTCATCGATTACAGATAAAATATTGATTAAGTATTTTATGTTGTCAAAAGATAATAAACGATTATCTTTTCTTTTTACAGAGTATTCATATAAACGAATGTTTTTGATAAAGCTACGATTATCTTTAATAATAACTTTTGATTCTTCTTTTTTAGGGAATGTTACAGTATTGAATGAATAATGGAAACCATCTGAAGATAGATTAGCATTATTATTGAATGATGTAACTAAGAATCTTGAGAAATCTACTAACCAATCGGAATCAACAATTAAACCGTTTTCAAAGCGAACAGTACTATTATTGTTACAAATATATGCTCCGTTTGTTAATGATTTCATTAGATAAGAAATAAGGGTTTCAGGATCTTTTAATGAAGGGACTTGGTTCTTAAAGAAATTGATACCTTTAGTTTTATCTAAGTAAAATCTCAATTCTTTTTTATCTAATTTTTTAAATTCTTCCTGACTAATATTATCATTACTATTCATTATCTGTAATGAAGTATATAGTAAGTCTAAAGATATATAATCAAATTCGTTAACGAATTTAAGATTTTTACTTTTGTTGTTCATTATTTTCTCAATATAAATACCAAGAAGCTCATTTGATTGAACCATGTGAACAAAGGTATTTAATCGAGAAATGTTTTCAAATAACTTATTGTCCCTCATCTTATTCTCACCTATTATTAATTATAGCATAGTTAAACCTGTCTTGGTTAAAAATCTTTTTCGGTTAAGATCTCAAATCCATTTTTCAGTAATAATTCAGTTGTTACACCGTTTCCATCGATTAAAGTATCAGTAAATGTTCCATCATATATTTTTTTATATCCACATGATGGACTTTTAGCTTTTAATAAAGCTTTAGTTACTCCTAATTTTTTGGCTAGTTCTAAAGTTTCGGTAGCTCCTTTTTGGAAGTTTTCTGTAACGTCTTTTCCTTCTTTATTAATGACTTTATTCCCTTTTCTTTCTGACGCTATTCTTGGTGTTGGTAGTCCTCCCATTATTTCTGGACAGATAGGAATTATTTCTTTGTCACTTAGGTATTCCATTATTTTCTCATTATAATTATTACCACCGGTATACTTACAATTAACGCCAAGTAAACAAGCACTAACTAATATTTTTGTCATATTATCACCTACTTTAAACTAGGATTGATTACTTTACCAATAAGTAATACTTCGTTGTTAGTATTATCAATTATTAGGAAAGTAAATGGTCGATTTAAGATTACATTTTTGGTATTGTCATCGGTTGTTGTAGTTGTTAAAGTACTACTTTTTGTTGTACTTTCGGTTGTTCCATATTCACCGATATTTATTGTTTCTTTTTGGATCATTAATGATACTTTCAAGTTGGTATTAGATATTTCATGAAGATTTGCACTATCAGTAAATATCTCATTTATTTTGTAGTTTGCGTATAATTTAGATAAATCATTTATAGATTCAATGCTAAATTTAGGTATACCAATATTTACTATCATTTCTTTTTTTGATGCTAATAGTGATTCAATGTTTAGTTCACTATTTTTATATTCTTTTTTATCTTTAGGAAGAATTCCTACAAAACTATAATTATTATTTTCAAAGTTTTTGATGAAGCCATAAGCTTGTTCATTTTCTAAATAAGTGTTTTCTTGACTATACATCATATCTACCATGTAGTGTTCATCATTAAAACCGTTGAATTCTTCATCTTTAACATCTTCACTAGAGAAGGAATTTTGCCATTTATAGTTGAATGATAATTCATTTATCATGATTAATCCATTCTCAGTTATTTCTTCATCTATTATTCTTTCTTTAACTTTATTATTGATTAATTCTTTTGATTCCTTTTTTTGGTAATCAATTGCTGTTATATTGGCATTGTATTTTTCTTTTATTGTATTTGAGTATTTAGAATCTACTTTAATCTTTTGGTTGGAATTATAAAAGATTTCTGAATAGTTATTAACGCTATTGGATAAAGCATATTTTTCATAATCAATTAATACTTTATCTAGCATTTCTTTTATAAGATAACTGTTATAGGATTTTTCTTTATCTGATAGTTTATATTTTTCAATATATTTATTTGATAGTTTAAGTTTCTTTTGATTAAAATAATAATTTGTTTTTATGATGATTAGTAGTAAAGATTCTTTTTCTGATTGAGTCATTTTTTCTATATCTTTAGTTTTTAAAGTATTATATTTTTTACTATATATAGTAGCAATTAGTTTTTCGTAGTTAGATAATTGTTTAGATTGTTCTTTTTTGTTAAGTTTTTTTACTATAGGAGACAGTTCTTCATTAACTGCGATTGGATTTTTTTGAAAGTATTTTTTTATTTCTTTGGCACTATTATTATCTGTTCCATTATAAAGAATTGCTAAAGCTGAATTAGCATTTATTGGTGACATTACTATGTTACTATTATTATCCAAGTAATCTAAAAAATTAGCTGTTGTGTTTAAAGAATAAAGAGTTCCAGTATAAGTAGTATTAGAAATAGCGATTGGTTCATTTTGTTCTAGTTCTTTAAAAGCATAGGAAGTAAATCCAAGCAAAAAAACAATTGATATTATTAATATTAAAATAATCGTTTTTATTTCTCTATTGTGTTTCTTTTTTATCCGAGATCCTTTTTTCTTCATACAAACCACTCTCTTTTAGGTCGCATTACTATTATAACACAATAAAAAAGTTAGGAAGGTTTTTTTTCGCTCCTAACTAATTCGATAATATTTTTAAATAATAAAGTATGTAGTAATATCCAGACGACAATGGATATTGCTACTAGTGTATATTTTTCTTTGTTAATACATAATATAATGTCTAGAATCATTACTGATGTTAAGAATGTTAAGAATAAACCAATTAGTGAATACTTAGTTATTCTATTAACATTTTTCATAAAGTTATCAGCTTTTTCGTTTACTTCATCATTACCATTTTTTCCAAAGACGGAAGAAATAGTAATTGCAATTAGTTTAATAAAACTAGATAAGAATAAAAGTACAAATAATAATAAACAAGGAAGTAAGACAAATAAATAATATGGATTTACTGATAATAACATATGATAGCAAACTGCAGCAGTTATAAAGTATATTATTATACCTATAATGTATAGAGTCATCATTAAAGGTTTTTTCTCTGCCATATTATCACCTACTTTATTCTTTTCTACTTTATTATAACATAGTTTTAATAAATTATTGTTTTTTTAAAAAAAATATTTTTTTTTATATTGTTTTAGTATATAATTATCATTGAAGGAAAGGTGTGAGATTAATGGCTAAATTTTGTCAAAACTGTGGAAAAGAAATAGAAGATAATGCTGTTTTCTGCGGAAATTGTGGTGCTAGTCAACAAGCTGGTGCACAAGCTGCTGGTACTGCTCCTGTAGGAGGTGCTCCTGCTGTTCCAAATAGAAACATTGTTTTATCTATTGTCTTATCATTAGTTACTTGTGGTATTTATGGAATCTATTGGATGATCACTTTACAAGATGATTCAAACATGTTATCTGATGAAGATAAAACTTCAGGTATTACTGTATTCTTATTAACATTAATCACTTGCGGTATTTATGGATTCTTCTGGTACTACAAAATGGGTCAAAAACTATTCCAAGCAGGACAAAAATATGGTAAACCAATTTCTGATAATAGTTTAATTTATATTCTATTAGGCATTTTTGGTTTAGGTATTGTTAACTACTGCTTAATGCAATCTGATTTAAATAAATTCAGTAATTAATAGTGAAAAAAAGAATATTAAAAACAATATTCTTTTTAATTCTAGGAATATTGTTTTTAATCGGTTATTACTTTTTTTATAGTAAGACTGGTATAGGAATTGAATGCCCTTTTCATTTAGTAACAGGTTTTTATTGTCCAGGTTGTGGTTTGACAAGAATGTTATTTGCTTTAGTACATTTTGATATACCGAAAGCTTTTGGATATAACCAAGTATTATTTGTTATGTTACCTTTCTTACTGTTTTATTTTTTCTATCAAATATATCTTTTTATTTATGCGAGAAAAGATAAAATATTTACTAAGATACCAAATTATATTTATGTTATTTTGGTAATAATCATGATTATATGGGGAATAGTTAGAAATTTACCTATGTTTCCTTATTTAAGGCCTTAAGAGATACTCAAATGAGTATCTCTTTTAGTGTGTTTTTTAAGTGTTTTAAGACATCTTTTGGTTTATTTGAATAAATACTGGATTATGCTAATTAAAAGCTTTTAAAAAGCTTAAAAGCAATATAAAAGTACTCATAAGAGTACTTAATATATTTTTTCGATTTCGATTATATCTTTTGTTGTTTCATAGTAACCGATTTTAATTGTATCCCCTGCTTTAACAAATGGTAATTTATCACTTAAACTGATTGATACTTTGAATTTATTATTACCAGATGTAATGTAGTAATAAGTATAACCATTTATTGTAGCTTCTTTTAAGTGTTCTACTTTTATTTCTTTAATTGTTAATTCATCATCTTTTGCTTCTTTTTTGATTGATTTTAAGTAATTGTCTTTAGCGACGATGATTCCTTTTGAAGCATCTGTTACAGATACTTTTTGGTAATCTTTAACATCTATGAAACCATACATTTTAACTAGTCCATTAGAATCTTTTAAACTTACTAAATAAGTTGGTCTTCCATTAAGATTAATTAATAATGGGAAGGTAGATTCATAACGCATGTCTTGAACTTGACCTTGAGCACTGTTCATAGCACTATATTCTTCTGCTCCAGGGACACTATAGAAGTGTGTTTCACCAGTTCTCATGTTTGTTAAGATAAATCCTAGATTGGATTCATCACTTACAACACTAGTGATACCAGTATATAAGTAAACATCATCATTCATAGCTAAATAGTTATAACCTTCTGTTGTATTAACAACATTTTTTTGACCAAAGATACTGTTCCAGAAACCGTTTTTGTAAGTTCCCCAGTCATCTACTTGTTCAATTATTAAGGATGCTGAATATGCAATATCTACCCATGTAGGAATTTCATCTAATTTATATTTTTTAGAGTCACCAGTTATAGGATCAAAGATAATAACACCTGTTACTTTAGCTTTTAATCCTAAAGCTGTATAGTGAATTGTTGGAACGATGTAGAATGGTTTACCTTCGTTATCAATTTCAAATGATATTTTACCAAAGTTTTCAGTTGGATAACTGAATCTTAGTTTTCTTTCTAAGTTATCATTGAAGAAAGCACTAGATACATATTTCATTCCTTTATCTAATCTAGTTAGTTTAGATTCTCCATTAACACTATTTACTGTAATATAACCAACGACGCCTTCTTTTCTATTAGAAATCCATTTGAAGAAGTCGGCATATTCAAGTGGTGTTACTCTTAATATAGAATCATTGTAGTTAATTTGAGTATAAAGATCTGATACATAAAATTGACTTACTAATTCACTTATTTCACCCATTCGACGATCTCCTAAAACTTGAGAAGATGCTTTGTCCAATAATGGTAATTGATTGAAGTTAACTTCTTCAATATCTTTAGTGAAATCTCCGTCAGTAATAGTAATACGTTGTTGGTAACTCTTGGCATTGAATACAGGTGAACAAATGAAGTTGGCAAGGATTCCAAGAATGAAAAGACAACCAACGATTATTAGGCAAGGAATCATTGCTCCACCTTTTTCTTTTAAACCAAAACTGATATGATGGTTCTTTTTAATCACTTTTACGTTGTCTTCTGTTACAGCATCTAATATTCCATATAAGATAATAAATACTGATATAAATAAGTAAAATTTTGGATTGTTCAGATTAATTGCTGGTAAAGTAAAGTAAAATGCTATACTAGCAAGTAATAAAACAATTACTAAGTTAATAATTTTTCTTTTCATAATAATTCTCCTTCTATTTTTTTCTTTGTCCTTCATAATATATCTCATACATACTTAAATCGCCTTTGGTATTTTGAGACATAATACCTCTTAACCTATTTAAACGTTCATATTGAATGATACTAGTAAACATTATATATAGTCTTTCATAGTTAATGTTTTGTAGATGTACTTCTTGACCATCTATTAATAGTTTGTTTCTTTTTAAATATTTAACAATATCCATGAGGTTCATTCGATAGATTTTAGGTCCTAGTAGAATTGATAATTTAGAAATAACTTTGTTATATGGTACTTCTTCATAGTTGCTATTATAACCTATAAAGTATTCATTTTTGTATTCTTCTTTTCTCATGAGTTTAACAAATCTAAATAAATCTTCTCTACTTGGTATGTGATAAGCATGATTACCACAAGTAATTATTAGATCAACATCATCATTATTACAATTTGTTTTTAAGTATTGTACCTGTCTAAATTGTTGTTCAAAGAAAATTAAGTATTGATTTACTCTTTCATCTTCGAAAGTATGGTCAACATTGGCAATAATTGTTGTTTGATCTTGCAAGTATTTTTCATAACTAGGATTTCTACTCGGTGGGCGATTGCTTTCATAGTAGTGTTTTAAGAATACTATACGATGGCGACCATTACTTATTTCATATTTACCATCTCTTAGAATTAGATTAATATCAAATTTTTCTTTAATTGATCTTAACCGATCATCAAGCATGGTGTTTTGAACTAATGAACGATTGTCTTTAGGGTCGTGTTTACTATATAAAGTATCCATATCATAAGATACATCACCAGTTAATTCTTCGTTTGAATATTCAAATTCATCATTAATTGGTATTAGTTCAAATCTTGAATAAGTGAGTGAACTGTATTGTTTTGGTGTTGGTTCCACTCTTTGATATTCAGCACCAGTATCAAATGATAATTTAGTTCCTTCTGCAAGTTTTTTGTTTTTTGCACAAGTCATTAGTAACGTATAATAACTTGGTATTTTTATACATGATAATTCGCGGGTTGGAATTTTTAGAGTTAAAGATTTTCTATCAGTTTCTTTATCTGGTGGAATAAAGTATAGTGTTATACTCTTTCCAATCACTTCCTTTAAGACTTTTTTTGCTGTTGCTGCTCCAGTTTTACGATAAGCAGCAGTGGCATTAGGGATTCTTGATTGTAGAATAGAATTATAATACTCTACTTCTGATTCACCAACTATAACTGGTCTTTTGTATGTTACAGGTTGTTTTAAGATACCTTGGTATAAAGATTTAGGTTGTGTAAATCCTTCTTCTATAGCTTTTTTTACGCTCCCATACAATGGAAAGTAATTATCTTTTCCATAATCTAGAAAAGTTACTTCGTGGTAGAACTTTGTTAAGTCTTTATTAATTCCTCGATATGCTAAATCAGGATTTAAACCAGTTAATCTAATAATATTATCTAAATAACTATTGGTACTAAAGATTAAAAATTCTCCTTCTTTAGAATAAACTGCTGCTTTTTCTAATAAAGTTTCTATACTTAATCCGGTGGTATCTTCTTCGGTTGTTAAAACATAGTTTATTATTCTTGATAAGTTATCTATTACGGTGTTTACGTCATTGTTTGAATAAGCACACAAAAAAGGATAGAAGTTTTGGCTTCCAAAGATTGTATTTATGTATTTGATTTTCTTATCAAATAATCCCATATGATCTTCCTTTTTCTATCTTTAATTATAATTTATTTTTAGTATTTAGTAAATCAAATAAAAAAAGTATGATTTCTCATACTTATTTTTTTGTTGTTTTCTTGGTTGTACTCTTTTTTGTGTCTTTTTTTGTATCTTTTTTAGTATCTTTTTTGGTGTCTTTTTTAGTATCTGTATTTTGTTGTTCTGCTTGTTTTACTGAATCTGCAGTAATATAAGCGCAAGCTTTTTCAACGTTTTCATATAAGACAGTGTTATATTCATATAATCCTGTTGTGTCATTACGATAAACTACATTATTTTTGTTATTACTATCAAATGCTATAAAGTTAGAACCAGATACTACTTTGTATTCTCCTTGAATTGTATTTTCAACACTTGGTGTTAGCATTTTATTATCTTTTAAATTCATTATTTTTAAGAATTCAACATTCATTTTAGCTAATTCTGTTGTTTCGATAGTACATTCATAATAAGTTCCTTCTTTTGGACTTGTCATAACATGTTTGTATACTTTTAAATCTAAATCGATTGTTGGTTTTGTTTTTTCTTTATAAATAATAAATGCTACTAAACATGCAGTTAGCATGATAATACCAACAACTATTGCTATTTTTACTTCTCTATTTGCTTCCATAAAACCATCTCCCTAAAAAACTATATTATATTATTCGTTAAAGAAGTCGCTAACATCTTTAAATACTTCTTCGTAATTTTTTTCATTTAATACTTCGTGGCGATCTCCTTCGTAAAGAATATAATCGATATTATTATAACCTATTTCTCTTAAGAATGTCATACTATTTAACCATGCTGATTCGTTAATAATAACTGGATCTTTTGAACCTGCGATAAATAGTATTTTTAAATTTGGATTATTGAATTTCCATCCTCTTTTACTATAAGTATCTTTTAATAATAAGAAAAGATTTAAGAATCCATTGTTAGTAAAACGGAATCCACAATTTGGATCTTGATTATACTTTTTAACTTGTTCTAAATCAGAATTAATCCAAGAATTAGGAATTTCTTTTTCAAACATTTTATCATAGGCACCTATGCTCATTTTATGTAGAAGTCTACTGCGATGATGTTTCCCAGTGAACAATGAAATAAATTTAGTTAAGAAAACTGCAAAGCCAACTATGTTGTTTTCACTTGGTGAACCACATACGATTAACTTTTCAACGTCAGCATCATATTTTTTAATATATTTCCTTACAGCTAGGGATCCCATACTATGTCCTAATAAGTAAACTGGTAAATTAGGATATTTATCTTTTATATAGTTAGTTATTTGATGAAGATCTTCTACTAAATATTCACCTGTGTCATCATAAAAGTATCCAAGGTCTTCTTTAGTTTTAACACTTTTACCGTGACCACGATGATCATTAATAACAACGATAAATCCTTGTTTGCATAAGTGTTTCATTAAAGGTTCATAACGTTCTTTATATTCACACATTCCATGAGCTATTTGAATAATAGCTTTAGGATTTTTTGCAGCATATTCTAGAACACTAATTTTAAGATTATCTTGATTAGAAGTAATCATATATTCTTCTCTCATAATATCACCACTTTTATTATATCATATTGTGACAATTATGTTCTTTTATTTCCTTTTTTCTATTTGTTTAATGTGATATAATTTTAATGATAATAGGATAAGGTGATAACATGGACTTACTTAATAAAATAACAAATAATATTCAGGATTTAACTCCTGAAGAATTTGCTTTAATTAACAACGATCCAATCTTATTAGATGCCTTCGTTAAATCTTTACTTAAATTAACTGGAAGTCTTGATGATTTTTTTTCCAAGATTCCTGATGAATTAATTATAAAGATTTTCTTTATTGAGGAAGTTTTCCGTTTTATCACAGATTATTATAAAAAAGAAGATGAAGCTGGTTTCTTACAAATGATATTTGATGATGATGAAATGATGGGCTTTATTACTCCAGAAAATGAAGAAACTGCTATGAGACTTATTGGAGAAATTCGTGAGCAATATTATCCAATGGTTGAAGATAAACTTATAAATGATCCTGACTTTTCTTTTTATACTAATAGTCCATTACTTATAGATATTATTATAGATAATAAATTATATGATAAAGCTCGTTTTATTAATTTAGAAGACGATAAAGTTTCTGCAAAAGTAGAAGACTTTTTAATAGAAGTTCTACAGAAGACTGATGTTGATCTTCGAACTAAAACACAAAAAATAGTTGATTATTGTATGGAAAATCATTGTCTTGATAGGATTATAATGACCTTCCGTCCTTTTGACCAAGACGATGCAAAGTTCATTAAAGAAGCATTTGAGGAAGGTGCTGTTACCTATGAAAAACTAAAAAATAGTAGTTTTTCAGAAACGATAGTTGACTCTCCTAGCCTTATTATTCAAAAATTAGCGGATGGATATCATCTAACACCAGAACAAATTGAATATACAAAAGGAGACGAAAGTTTAATAAAAGAAATTGTTTTATTAATGAGTAAATGTTCTGGGGAAGCCAATTATGCTATTAGTAATCTAGCCAAACATATTCCTGAAATTGAAATAGCTATTATTAAATACGATTTGGCTTATAAATATAACTCGGAAAGCACTTTAGAGCAATATTTAAATCATAAAAGAGATGATTTATTAAGACTTTTTAAGGAAAAACACGATTTAGTTGTTGATGCTGTTAAGTTTTGTGTAGAAAATAATGCTGATAGAAGAATTAATATAGCAGATCGATTAATAGTTGATGATGATTTGTTAGACTTAAGAAATGTTGTATTTAATGTGTTACCTAATACAGATTACACAACTCTTTTCTATAGATATGTTAATAGCACGAGTTCTTTTGATATTGAAAATTATAACAATCTTCTTCATTATATTCTTGTTAATAATATAATTATCAATTTGACAGATGTTAAAGTTTTAGAAAAAGGAGTTAAAATACCTTTTGAAATATATGTTAATTTATTAAAGAGTATAACTAAAGATCAATTAAAAGACATAGATGTTTCAGTAATTGCTTCTACTAATTTTTCTAATGAAGATAAACAAGTATTTATGAACATTCTCATTGATAAGGCAATTGAGTTTAAATCTTCTTTCTTAAATAATTATATTTACTTTTTAAAACAATATGCTAAGTCAGAAGATATTAATCGATTGCTTGAGAATTCTGCAGGACTAAGTATTTCTGCTTCTGATATATTAAATTTAAAGGATGTTGATTCTTTAAAAGGAAAATCTTATGAAGAATTAGTTGATGTTTTCAAATATATGTTTTCTTTAGAACCTAAAGATATAAAAAATATTGCTAGTATATTAGATGGTAATAATATAGAATTCTTAAAATGGCTTTTATATTCTCCTCACACAGCTAGAGGTTCTTTGTTGTTTGAAACAGTGAGAGATCTAGGGCCTTTGTTCTCTATTAGGGGTTTAACTAGTGAATATTTAAAGATTGTAAAAGACTTTTATTTAGATGTCGGTTATGTACCTGCTAGTTGCACTTTCTTCTTAGGAGAAGAAGTAATAAAAAAAGCCACTTTAGATTGTGATGATGAATATTATGAAATGTTACCTGAACATTTTAGAATAGAAAAAGAAACATATAGGAATCCTTTTATAATATGTAATGATTCAAATGAAGAGACTTATTATGATCTTCTTTATGAAAGAATTAAAGAAAGATTGAAACAAGGTAAAAAGGTTCATTATGAATTAATTGCTATGTGTGATTATAATCTAAGTATTAATAAAAGAGAATTAGAGGAATTATTAAAATCGCCAGATATCATTTGGGTTAATGATTTAAAAACTATTTCTCATGTTAGTAAACTAGTAATGGAAGAAAAAGGTACTGAGTTTATTCGAAAAGTAGTTATTCCAAACTTAGATATGGAATCTATTAATAATTATAATTTATTTAGAGAATTAGCATCTTATTCGCCAGAATTTTTGGAAAGATTAAAAGTTTTTGCCGAAAGAAAATGTAAATTTAGAAGTAGTGTTTTGGATTTACTAGAACACGATATTGATGGTTCTTATTATAATTTTTTAATGATGATTTGTGATAATGATTTGATTGACTGTAATTCTCTTGAATTATACTCACTTGTTAAAGAGAAACCTCTTCCTTTATGTGACAAAATCGTTATCGAGAAGATTATTCCGAATCAAGCGTTATTATTAAAATATGTTAAAACAATATTAAAAATTTCTACTGATTATAATTGTGGTTATGAAGATTATGTTGCTAAAGAAATTGATAAGCAAGATTCATTATCTAGCAATTTTGTATTTAAGGGTTTTGACGAATATCCTCTTTATCATAAAGCTATATTAAAAGCTTTAAGTGAAGGAAGAATTAATGCTAATTATTATAACTTCACTAATGAATTTATGCGTATTGATATTTTACAAGCGTTACTTGAATATAATGAAATAAGTATAAATGAAATTATTCGATATCTTGTTCACCAGTATTCTAACCCAAATAAAGAATTATATGATTTCTTAATACCATATATTTGTAGGTTTAAAAGGTTTGATGAAAATAATTATAGATACTTATATGAAATATATGGTAATACAATGATTCCATTAATAGAAAATGAGGAGTTCAGATATTTATGTAATCGAGATATTGAATCAATAAAAAGAATTGTTGATTTAATTGAACCTAGAACTCTTGATAGAACAATGATAGAAGGTATTAATAATTCAATAAGACAAAATATCTTCACTTCTAAGAATCCTCAAGTAATGACTATTTATACTACGATTGTTGCATTAATGCAAAATGATGCATTTGAAGAAGTTAGAGACTATTATTTAAATACTCTACTCCCTGCTGTTGGTGATAATCTTGAAAAGTTAATAATTAAAACAGGTAATCAACAGTTGTTAGATTATTACAAAACTGATAAGAAAGTTTTCTTAAATTATTTGTTTGATTGTGTTAAGGATAATTTAAATATTTATATGGAATTGTTTAATACAATAACCGATAATTATATAATTCAAAAGAGAAATGAATTTGCTAGTCAAGACAATATTTTTGTTGATACTAATATTGAATATACTTTTGAGAAAAAATCTTTGTATGATGCGTTATTTAAAGAGCTAGTAAATAATGATAAAATTTCTTTAATAAAGTACTTAGGACTTCCTGCTTATTTTAAATATAACGATATTGATGAAGAAGATTTAGGTGATCATTTAATTGATTACTACACATATAAATTTTTATCAGAAAAAGGTTTTGCCGAAAGATTAGATAAAGAACAGCTCCTTCAGGTTAAAAAGAATATTGGTAAATTAAAAGCAAGATTCTATGAAAGAGTTGAAGAAAATACAATCGGTAATAACCAATTACCTAGAGAGTTCTTATATTTATTAGATGATCCTAATTTTACTTCTGGTATAAGAAAGAATTTGATTTTCCCAACAAGAAGTAGAGACTTAGGAAAAGAGTTAGATAATTTAAATACAAAAGCTATAATGGAAAATATCATTAGTGATCCAGAAAAATATAATACTTTATTAGAAGTAATAAAGAAGTATCGTTTATTAGATTGGGCTAATTTGTTTGATCCTACTATTAAACAACTAAGTATAGCTGGAGAAGTAGAAAATAATTATTCATTTATTAATGCGTTTAGCCAAATATATGATTCTGAGAAGAAAATTCTTATGACTCATAAGTATCCTATACTATTAAAAGAAGCGGAAAAAATGCGTAGTAAGGGAATACCAGAAGAAACAATAAAGAAATACATTGAGAATGAAATGAAGGTTCAATTTAATGCCTTTAAGATCTTAAAGTATTGTTCTATTTACTCTGCTATACCAAATTGCTATAAGATTTTATTGGGTGTAGAAGATTTTGATTTAGTTAAAAATAATCCAGGAGAAAATGCAGCTCATGGATATTCGGTTGAACAAAGAATGACTAGAGCAATTGATGTTCACTTAAAAGCTATTAAACAGCAGGAAGTGTCTATTCCATCATTTATTAGCGATAAGCATTTAAATGATGGGAAGACATTGAGAGTTATAGTTGGAAATCGTGCTCATCCGAGAAATATGACGCATGGTGAAAGAACCGGTGCATGTATGAGAGCCCATGGTTATGCTGATCAAAATGGAGAAATAGATTTGTTTGAATTCTCTGCCAGCAATTTTAATGGTTTCCATGTTACATTTGTTGATCCAGAAACCGACCAATATGTTTCAAGAGTATCTGGATTTAGAAATGGTAATACAGTTTTCTTAAATCAATTGCGAGTTTCTGTTAATAAAAACTATTCTAATGAAGACGTTATTGAAGCTATGAGATTGGTTGCACAAGAGATAATTGATGCAAGTAAAGATAGTGAATATCCAATTGAAAATGTTGTTGTTTCACCTTCTTATGCTTTACTTGGTGCACCTACTCAGCATTTATCTCAAGATAATATTGGTCAAGGAGTCTATACTGGTTATCACGATGTTACAAGTAATGCAGTGGTTTTAGCAACTACTGGCGAAAATGGTATTGCTGTTCCATTAACTTTAAAAAGTGATAGACATCCACATTATAAGTGTGTTAGAGTATATCCTGAAGAAATTCTAGGACCAGTTAAAGATGCTGATAAGATTAGAATGCAAAGAATTACAGCTATTAGACTAGTACTGGAAAATGAAGATGATCCAGATTACTATGAAGGTTTGGATATAGATGTTGCTAGTCTAGAAGAAGACTTACAATATGTTATTATCAGCCAAGACTGGTTCGTAGCATTAGATAGTCAAATGGAAATTAAATCTGATATTATTCCACTTGATGAACGTGCACAAGTTGAATTTGATGAAGCAATGAGAAAGGTTACTGAATATAAAGAAAGTATTCTTGCTAAGTCGGGAGGTTTGACAAATGGATAAGAATTATAACAATTATAGTAAACTCCAATATGGAAAAGTGTATGAGTTTGATGGTGAAGCCGGAATTATTATTACTGATGAAGGTGAATATGTTTTTGATAAAAAAGATATAAGAGATAATTCATATTTGGAAAAAGGAGATGTTGTTATTTTTAGAATTAATCATTTGCCTTTCGGTAATGAAGTAATCGAATTAGCTAAGTTCATCAAAAAAGAAGATAATAAACCAAAAAGAAACATATAAAAAAGTACAGTTAATACTGTACTTTTTTAATTGTTAAAGTAAGCATCTACATAATAGATTTGTTTACCATCTTTTTGGCATTTTTGTTCCCAGTCAGTCATGACATTAGGGATATTTCTTTCATCATGGTGTAGGTCCATGCTTACTCTTTTAAATTCATACCAATAACTTGATAAAGTCTCTAGTGAATATGCAAATAGTACTTTGTTGTCTGTTTTTAAGATTAGATGTTTATCTTTCTTGTAAATACGATCATACATTTTTAAATAGTTAATATGCGTAAATCTTTTTTTCTCATCTATTGGTTTTGGCCATGGTTCTGAGAATGTAAGATATATAGTATCGATTTCTTTACCAAAGAATTCTAATATATCATTAGCGTTAGCACAAATTAATTTTAAGTTTGGAATGTTTTGATTACCTATTTTTTGAACTGCATAAGCTGTTTGTGATTCATTTAATTCTAATCCAATAAAGTTTATCTTAGGGTTTTGTTTAGCCATTGTAATAATGAATTCTCCCCTACCCATACCAAGTTCTAAATTGATAGGATTTTTATTACCAAATAAATCATTCCATTTGTTTTTATAATTTCTAGGATTTGAAACAACATAATTACTTCTAGCAAGTATTTTGTCTGCATCTTTTATTACGTTATATTCCATATTTTCCACCTCGTTTAAGATTATATCATATATTTTTTAATTGTCTATTTTATTATATTCATATAGTTTTTTTGATAAGTTAGGAATTATAGTTTTATAGTTGTTTTTTCCGTGTCTTGATAAAATGACCACGATATATGGTTGTTTTGTGAATACTATTCCTACTTCATGATAATAGGTACCATTATATCCATATTTATGCATATGAGTTGGTATACCATTAAATCTTAAATAATTACTGTAAGTATTTATAAAATAACTTTTTAGTTCATTACCTCTAGAATTAGTAGTAATGAATTTGTATAAGTGTTTCCAAATGGCCATTTGATCGTAAACACTAGTATCACCATAGTATAAATTAACCGTACTATTTAAGAAGTTAGATGCTCCTAAACTATGGCCATAAGCTTTTAGTTTGTCACGACCAATTATTCTAACTAATTCCATGTGAGCATTATTATCACTTATGGAGATAGCTTTTTTAACTAGATTTTTGGTTGTAGAGTTTAGATTAGTCTTTTCATAAATATATAAAGCATCAACTGTTTTTACTAAACTAGCACCATGTAATACAGAACTTGGACGATAATAATAACTATCTCCTGTCTTTAAGTTATAATAACCTATATAAACATTATAATTATTCTTTTTAATATAATTTGTTAAGGTGTTTTTATACTCTTTTTGAGAAGTTGTATTGATATTAGGTTTATTATTATTAACTGGTTTGCTTTCTTTTATAACAACTGTTCTAGAAGCAGTTGCATTATTTCCATAATTGTCTTTTACTGAATATGAAACTTTATAGGTTCCTGCTTTAGTCGTATCGATATTATTAGTTACTGTTACTTTATCTTTTAAGTTTGTACCACAAACATCTTTAGCTTCATAACCAGGTTCTTTATATTCTTTGCCAATATAGATAGTTATTTTTGAAGAACCTTTTAGTTTTAATGTTGGTTTCGTTTTGTTTTCTTTGGTAAAAGCTCTCTCTTTAGTAGTCTTATTACCACTACTATCTGTTATTGAATAAGTGATTTTATTATCATCTTTTTTTATCTCAACCTGGTTTTGTTATGTCACCATCATAGTTATCTTTAGCAGTAAATCCTTCTTCTTTGTATTCTTCTTTAGGACAGAGGAAGATAGATTTTTTCCCTTTTAATGTTAATTCTGGAGGAACGCTATCTTTTACTCTAACAGTTCTTAATAAGCGATATTCTTTGTCTTTCTTTTTATATTGATATTCAATTGTATAATCACCAATTGTTTTATTGTCAACATCACTTGTAACACTGATATCTTTTTCAATTTTTTCGCAATTATTACGACGACATGATTCTAGAATAAAACCCGGATCTTTGTAATCTTCATTTAGTTTTACAGTAATAGGATTGTCACCAATTAGTTTAAAATTGATTCTTTCTTTTGACTCCACAATAAAAAGTACCATAGAAAGAAATATGATATTAAATAACAAGACAAATAGTAATATTAGTTTTGTTTTCATATGATCATCCTAAATAAATTATAGCATATTATAAGTCTAGAAAAGAACTGATATGAATTGTTGAAAAATTAGTTTGATCTCTTACAGCATCTAGTACTTCAACAGTATCTTCTACCATAGCAAGTTGATAATCTTCGATTTCTGGATGTAATTCTTTGATTTGTTTTAAAGCATCTATTTTTTCGATGTTTTGATCAACAAAGAAAATATTCTTTTCTTTTATTTTGTAATGTTTTGTTAAGAATGCTTTTTTGCTTTTTGATTCATTAGGTGTATATCTTTTAGAAATAACATAAATGTTATCCATGTTTTTGGTAGCTAAGAATTCTTGCATTCTTTTAATTACTTTATCATCTGTATAGAAGTTTTCGTCAGTTAAACTAGCTTCTTGCCAAGTTTCTTCTGTCATATCAAAATGATTATATTCACCAAACTCCATTACAGCTAAAACACCATCCATATCAAAAGCTAAGACAGTTTTGGGATCGCATAATAATTCTTTTATCTTTGACATATTAATCACCTACTATTTATTTTATCATATTATGATATAATTTTAGTGAGTGAATGTTATGAAAAAGAAATTATTTATCTTAATCCCAATACTTATTTTATTAATTGTTATCTTAGTAATTGTGTTTACTAATAGAAATAAAACAAATAAAGAAAATCTTATGGAAGCTCATCGTGGTATTATTTACCAAGAAGTTGGCAATGATGCTTGCATATCTTTTTATGATGATGATGTTTATTCTTTATATGATTGTGATAGTGAACCTACTAATTACCCTTTTGATAGTGAATGGGAATGTGAATACTTTTTTGATAATAATAAAGAGACGATTACTTTTAAATGTGTTGATAAAGGCGATATAGAAATTAAAGTCCTTAGTTGGACTAAGGATGAATTTTCTTTTATATTTGATGGTAAAGAAAGGTATTTTAAAGCAATAAAAGAGGATGATTAATAATCATCCTTTTTTTATGAAGATAAGCCATTGTCGCAGATTTTTTCATCTACTTCAAATGGTGTTACATTGTTTTCGGTTTCAACATTAGATAATACTCTACCAATGAAACTAAAGTAATCTGATTCTATTACTTGAGTTGATACTTTTAATTTAGTGCCTACATCTTGAGTAATATTTAAAACATCTTCTTCGCTATATTTATCATTGTAATATTTTACTTTTCTTGATGAAGCATCATAGTAAGCATTTTCATTCTTCCATGATCCATCAGCAAATACAACTAATGATTCATAGTCTTTTGATAATATATCACTACCTAACATCATCTTTGGTTCATAATCTAAGTTAAATAGATTAGCTATTGTTGGAAGAATATTAACATATGTTGTATATTGTTTGAATTCTTTCTTTTCTAGTTGTGAATTATAGATTATAAATGGAACCTTTTCAGCATTTTTATCTTCTGCTGTGTCATATGGTAATGCTTTATTTAAGTGATTTGTTGGTAAACCATATGGATAGTGGTCACCATACATAACGATTACTGTATCATCTAAGATACCTTGTTGTTCTAATCCTTTTAGAAGTACTCCTAAAGCGTTATCAACAATTTTTAGTTTAGACATGTATCTTCTAACGTCTGAAGGTAATTGTGTTCCTTTAGTCATGCTATAGTATTTATTACCTTGAATTGAATCAACTCCATATGGTTGATGAGAAGATACGGTTGTTAACCAAGTCATGAATTTTTTATCATCTGTTCTTTTAGTTTTAATAATGTTAACTACTTTTTCTAAGAATTCGTCATCGTTAGACCAGTTGATATATTCATTTGAATATGGTATTCCTAATCTTTCTACTCCATAATAATCGCCACTACCCATGTTGGCATGGAATTTTGTTCTTGGATAATAGAATTCTGTATAGTTGTGAGCTGAGAATGTTACGTAATCTTTATCGTTGTATAGATTGAAGACACTTTGGAAATAAGTATTATTTCCATATTCCTTTCCGGTACATACTTTAGATACAGAGTATAGTGATGTCATACCACTAAATTCATTGTTTAATGTAGCACAAGCATTTCTAGGAGAATAGTTGTTAGTAAAGTTATAGCTGTGATCTAACATCTTAGTAATATTTGGATAGTATTCTGGATATTCTAAGAAGATATCGTTAACTGATTCCATTAGAATGAAGATAACATTTTTTCCTTCAAACATACCAGTGTATTCGTTAGTATATGATTCTCCTAAATTCATAAAGTATTCATTTAATGCTTCATAATCTTTTTTGTTTGTAGCTTCGATGATACGTTTCCATTCAACATCTGTTATACCTTCGATTTGATCATAACCATCACTTTGTTTATGTTGTTGTTTTCCAGATGCTGATACGAATGATTCTTGAATCTTTATTGGGAAGAATTTTTGTCTAATATCTAATAAAGCAAAAGTACTAGGACCAAATTTGGTCATGCTATTTGTAGTATTAGAAACAGTTAAGAATAAGTCCCTATTTGATGTTGTTTGAAATTTATCATTAAATACTTTCATTGTGATAGTTCCATAATACATAATTGCTGTTAATAAGATTATTACAACTGAGATTTGAGAGTTTCTTTTGAAGGAAATCTTTTCATATTCAGCAAATTTCTTTCTAAAGACAATGGATACTACCAAAAAACCAATCATTGATAATATTGGTAAGAAGAATGTTGGTTTAAAACTTCTCAAGAAATCTTTAATATAATCTGTTACTGCTCCTAATTGAGATGATTCTTGAACGGAAATATACATTCCTAAAAAGTTAAAGAATCCTAATTGCGAACATGCATAAATACTAGCAGCACTAATTATTACAAATTGAATAATTCTACTAGCTAGTTGATTACAAAAATTTAAAAAATATGTTACTATTGCTGTTATAAAGAATAAACCAATTCCTATTCTTAGTAGTGATAAGTCAAAGAGACTGTATCCACTAACTAAACGGAAGATTATTTCTATTAATAACAGTGGTATATATAAGAGTATAAAATCTATAAAATATTTAGTTTTAAATAGTTTTTTCATACCAATCCCACCCAACTAAGTATCTATGATAACATAAATATTTTCTTATTATAAGTGTTACAAGCGAATTTCTTTATTTTTTTTAAAACTTTACACTTTTTTATAAAAAAAGTAGACTTTTTTTGTCTACTTTTGGTTTACCTATTTAAATATAAAGGATAATCCTAAGAAAATGATGTTTATTATTAAGAAAATTAGGAGAATCCAAGTTTTATATGGATGATATTTTCTTGTTTTTACTTTAGGATTTTTTTCTAGGATTTTTTTCTTTATTTCTTCTAGTTCTTCTGAAGATGTATTATTTTTCATAATAGGAAATCCCAGTTTATATTGTAAAAGAATGATCATCATGTCTTTTGTTTCAATTAGTTTTCTTACTACACTATAATCATAACCATATTCCTTTTTATCGCCTTTTCTTTGAGAGATTATTTTATCATCAGTTAGTCTTAGTGTTAATTCTAAATCCTCATCATTATTATTTAATCTTGTTCTTTTGTAAGTAAGATTAAATAGGAATATATCATAAAAATATGCAAGACCAATTAGAACAAAAGAACAAGCTATTAAACTTAAGCTTATTTCTTTTCCAAGTAAGTATACTATTTGAAATAAACTATAAACTATTACTAATACTAGTATCGCCCATCTAAAAGCATTATTACCGGTAATATTAAATTGTTTAAGATTATCTTTGTTATATACTAAATCAACTTTTATTTCTTTCTTTTTAGCCATTGTGATTCTTCTTTCTATCTAAACTATTTATGATATTAATTGCTGTATATAGAGCCATTAACATGAAGCTAGATATTATTATGCCTCCAAAGATATCTGTTAACCAGTGTACTCCTGATAAGGTTCTACCTATAACAATTGATAACATTACTAACCAAGTTAATATATTAGTTATTCTTAAGGCTTTTTTGTTTTTTATAAAGTATTTAGCTACCATTAAACTAGAACCACAAATACAAATTGCTAGTAAAGTATGAGTAGATGGGAATGATGCTTCTAATTCACCATCGATTAAGAATGGACGATAGTTCAAAGCTATTTTTTCAAATAAAACATAAACTATGGCAAATACTACATAGAATACGCCAAGAGCATATATTCTTTTGTCTACACCTTTAAAGCCTCTATTTTTAATTAATTGATAGCAACCTAGTAAAGCATAACAACCACACATTGCTAATGGTATAAGGCCTAAATATTTAGTTATCTTATACCAAGTCATATTAAGTCCTACCATTTCTTTAAAATGACTGTTTAAAGTAGCAAATCCTACATTAGATCCATCTGGTGCTATATTAGATACATCTACATACTTTACTAAAAAAGTGTATGTAATTGCTACTAGTAATAAAATACAACTTATTAAAAATAATCTTTTCTTTTTATTCATATATATCACCCTATTTATATTATAACAAATTGAAATAAAAAAAGAACTATTAAGTTCAATTATTGAACCTGAATAATTCTTTTAAATTTAACATTACTTTCTTTGATAAATTTATCAATTATTTTACTTTGTTCTTTTGTTTCAGCGTATGCTGCTATTGCTAAAGTTTGATTCCATTCTTTAGTAAAACCGATAGTTGCAAGATTTGTAATTTTATGATCTTTTAAGAAATCTCTTAGTTCTTTCATTATTTCTTTATCATCATTCATAATTATATTTACAAATACTCTTTCTTTTGAGAATTTGTTGCTAATTATTATAGCTAGGAATGTCCCTATTCCACTTGCTAAGGCGATAATATAGATTACTAGTTCGCCACCAGAAGATGCAGCATCTACTAATTTATAAAATATTATATTACTTATTATTACAGTAAATGATGCTAAGATGGCTCTGTTTTTTTGAACTAAGATGGTTTTACTTGTACTTAAGATGTTATCTATTACTTTGACAATAAATATAACAACTAAATTAATTATAAATGCTTTCATTTTTTCCCTTCTTTCTTTTTAGCGTGAACAAACATGATAACACTTTATTTAATATAATTCAAGAGCAAAAAAAAAGAACTAATTATAGTTCTTTTTGTTATTCAATTATTTATGACGTATTACTTCAAACCTTTCTAATTCTATTTTTCCTGAAGTAATACCTGCTTTTTGTTTTGCTATTTCTATTTGGTAATCTATTGTATCTACTCCATCCAAGTCTGGAAGTAGTAATCCTCTTTTATATCCTTGAGATACAATAACACCATATTTTTTAGGATCTAGTTCTTCTTTGGTAGTTGGAACTGGTTTAGATAAAACATCAACATTTACCTCTAAATATGGAAGTTCGTCTTTTGTAATTGGTCTAAATCTTGGATCTTTAGTAGATGCTGAGATAGCATTTTGAATTATTTCTTCGGCTATTGAATCAGTTGTTGGTAAAAAAGTACCAATGCATCCTCTTAAACTACCAAATTTATGAATTGAAACAAAGACTCCTGCTTTATCTTTCATTTCTTTTGGTAAATTGTCAGGAATAGATATTTGTTCTTTTTTTGTTATATAACTTGTTAATGATTCTATAGCTAGTTTAACGTAAGGATCGTTAGATGGTTTTACTTTTTGATTATCTAAGTATTTATCTAAAAATTCTCTTTCTTTGTTTTCGTCTTTAGGATAGAAAGTGCAAATACCATATCCTACTCCTGTTATATCTTCATGAGATAAATATGTTGGTTTTACGTTTATACCATCTAAAGCGCCAGCCATTATCGTAAATGAACGGTGACCGCATTCTGCTGCTTTGTCTAAGAAGCCTTCGTCATATTCTAATAATTCGTTAAAGTTAGCATTCGACATGGTATTCATTATCTTTTTGTCATATTCTGGTCCTTCTTTTGCAAAACCATATGGACCATAATCTTGTAATTTATGAGATAGGTCTCCACTAGCTACAAAGACTACTTTTCGATTTAAGTTATTAACTGCATTTTTAATAATCATACCAAATTTATAATTATTTATTAGTGGTAAAGTTGATAAACCCACTACTACTATTTTAGTTTTAGGTAATTCTTTTCTAATGAAGTATAAAGGAACCATAGTACCGTGATCTAATGGGACGTTTTCAGTTCGACCTGCAGGGAATCTTTCGATTGATGCAAGTCTTTCTATTTCTTTTATAAGTTCAAGATCATTTTCTTCATTAAATGACACTTGTGGTGCACCAAACATTCCCATATTACCTTTTAAGGTTTCACCAGAACTTATGTGGAAATAATCACTATAATAACTAGTATGAGGACTAGAAATAATAATTGTTTCTGGATTTAATTCTTTGATTTCTTTGGCTACTTGTTGATATGACTTAGTTGTGGTAAGAATCTTTTTTTCTTCTCCTCTTCCTACTTCGTTCATTATTAATGGTGGATGAGGTACCATAAATGTTGCTAGTATCGACATTTCTATCATCTCCAGTTTTATTATAACATAAAAAAGACACTACTTAGTGTCTTCTTCATCTTCACCTAATACTCTTTTTAATAAGCGAATTATTTGTCTTTCGTTTCTTAAACTTTCTTGAATTTCTTCATGTAGTCTTTCTAAGATTAATTCACTTTTTAAATCGATTTGATAGTCGTTTTGATTTCTAATACTATCTTTTTTGGCTTGTCTATTTTGACTCATCATGATTATTGGAGCTTGCAAAGAAGCTAGACATGATAAGACTAGATTTAATAGGACGAATGGATATGGATCACTAGCTTTTTTTAAGATTACAGTATTAATAGTTATCCAGATAATAATAAAGATAGCAAAGCCGATAATGAATCCCCAAGATCCTGCTACTTCAGATAGTTTATCTGCAAGCATTTCCCCTTTAGTAATGGTTTGATCTTCTTGTTTATCTACATCGATGGTAATTGGTCGATCAATTAACATTTCTAATAGTTCTTGTTCGTTCTCAGCATCTATTTCTTGTTTAAGTAGTTTTTTAACTAATTCTTTTTTGTTAACAACTGGTTTTTCTTCTGGTTTCTTTTCCATTGTTATCACTTCCTCTATTATTTATTATACCACTATTTTTTAATTGCAATACCTCCATGTGGATTTATTACTTCTTTTGTTGATTTTCTTAAAGATAAAACTTTAGGATGATCACGATATTCTACTGGAATAGGTACTTCTCTCGGTTCATCACTATTATTTACTGCTACAAACATTTTATCAGAATCTTTTGCTGTTTCAAAGGTAAAGTATTCTGGTTGTAATTCTATTGCTTCTGAATGAGCTGTTCTTAGGAATGGATATTTATTACGATGTGCTCCCATTCTTTGGAAAAATGCTATTAAATCTTTATCTTCATGTCCCCAAGGATAAGTTCTTCTATTGGCTTCGTTGTGTAATCCTTGTATTCCTGCTTCATCACCATAGAATAAAGAAACAGCTCCTTCCCAATTATATAAGATGAAGGCGTCTTCTTCGAGTTTCATTTTGGCATATTCATATTCTGGACTTGTTAATATATAGTTTAAATATAATTCATAATTGGCAAGGCTGTTTTTATCTAAGTCGTCTTCAAGGGTTTTAGTATATTCTCCTCTACGCTTAAATGGTGTGAAAGATAGAATTGTTTTTAGATAGTTAACAGTTTCTACAGGAACTCCTTTGGTTCCTAAATTCCACATTAGATTATTGTATGTGTAATAATCCATTTCAATTTCACCAGTAAATAATAAAAGTAATCCTAGGTCATCATAACCAAGTTCTCTTAAAGTATCATATATTTTGTACTGAAGGTCGTTTGGCAATTCTCTAAATTTACCATAAGTATCAAATCTTCTTTTGGCAAATAATGTTATTTTTCTACTATTGTCATGAGTAGATATAGAGTTCATAGCTGAAAGTATTGTATCTGTTGGATATTCAGCTTTAATGTCTCTAATAGTATATGCAAGTCTAGTTGGATCTTGATATTTAATATAGTAATCTAAAGCATCAGTAAAATAGTAATTCATAGTTGTATGCATTTTATCTACATCAATCATTTTTTCATAATGACGCATTATATCATGCCAATATTCACCTAAGACTAAAGCGTCTGGTTTATTCCTAATACACGCATTATAAATATGAACTAAACCAATGTTAGCAATGTTTTCTGGAACATCTAATCTTAAACCATCAATACCCCAAGAGAACCAAGTATCAATTACGCCACCTTCACCACAGATTAAATCTTGCCAGGTTTTACCAGTAGCATCAATTTGAGGCATTGTTTCAATACCCCACCAATATTTATATGATTTGGGATCATTAACATCTTCGTATTGAAATAATCCTTTGTATTTACTTTCAGGATTGTTGAATGCTCCATCTTCATGTGGATTACCTGTTTTGTATTCACCATGACGATCAAAGTATTTTGATTCATCTCCGACATGGTTAAAGACTCCATCTAGGATTACTTTCATCCCTCTTTTATGAGCTTCATTACATAATTCTATAATATCTTCTTTAGAACCAGCATATGGGTCAACTGTGAAATAATCAGCTGTATCATAACGATGGTTGGATTGACTTTTAACAATTGGACTTAAATAGATGATATTAACACCTAATGATTCAATATAATCTAAGTTTTTAATAACACCTTTAATATCTCCACCATGGAAATTAACATTCCATACTTCTTCTTTTTCGTTGTAATGAGGAACGGTTTTATTGTCTCCAATGATAACATCGTCTTCCCAATTTTGGATTTGTCTTCTTGGCATTTCTTCCATTGGTTCATCGCTACCACGACAGAAGCTATCTACAAAGACATGATAATAAACTGCTCCTTTAGCCCATTCCGGGACATTAAAACCTACGCTCATTTTATTTTTATCATCATATTCAACGTGATCATTGGTACCGCTTAAGGTGATATAGTTTATTTGGTTGTTTGCAATATATTTAAAGTAATAACGATAGATCGGACATGATTGTAAATCTAGTTCAGCTGAAAAACAAGCGTATCCTTTGTCGTTAAAAACATGGTTCATGTTTAATTCATAGGCATTGTGTAAATCATCTATTACTAAAGAGATTTTATCTATCCATCCTGCATAGTGAGGAATTCTCACATTAAAACGATATCTTCCACCATTAGAATTATCTTTTACTCTTTCTACACTAATTTTTACGTTGTCTGTTCTCATGTTATCTCGCAATTCTAAACCCGTTTATATTCTATATAAATTATAGCATAAAAAAAGATATTCTATGAATATCTTTTAATCAATTACTTTTTTTATGGAATCGATTCTAAATTCAGAATTTCTTAATTCAGTTCCACAGTATTCACATTTTGTTCCACTAACTGATGCTTGGCAGTTAGGACATTTAACACTTGTACTGTTATCATAATTTTTAATAAATATTACTTCAAATTTTTCTCTTATTGGAGTTACTGATCCACTTACTACTTTGCCATTATAATCTAACATATAACTTGAATTTTCTACTTCAATAATTGTAGAGATAACTTGTTTACGATTAGTACATAAAATATCATAAACAAACATATTATGGCGAGTAATATTTTCAATTATCTTTTTTTGACCACATTTCAAATTTAACATGATATTAGTATGATAAGCGTTATATAATTTGTTAGTACTTGTATTTAGCATGGTGTTGTAATCTAAGTCATTATATGCTTTTTCGAAATCAAGGTAGATTTGATATAAATAGTCTTTTAGAATATTGACGTCTTTGATATCTAGTTGTTCTAAAGCCGAGTTATCAACATCTCTTGTTATGTTTTTAATTCTTTCTTTTTCTTTGTCCATTTTAATAACATTATTTTTAAAGTTTTTATTACTTTTGTTCTTTCTTAATTGACTTATTATTAAAATTGGTATTGCAATTGGCCAACACATTTCAAAGATGGTAGTTACAAAGAAAATACCACCAAATATTATTAAGATTATTGCTTCTATGAATTCTTCCATATTGATTCTCCTGTCTTCTTAATTTTATCACAATGATTTAATATAAAAAAGAGACTATAAATCTCTTTACAATTAATGATGATGGTGATGATGTCCTTCGTGATGTACTTCAACATGACATTCTTTTTCTTCACATGCTTCTGTTTCTGTTTCTAAAACAGCATGACAAATGTTATGTTCTTCTAATTCTTCTCTTATTTCATGTTTTAATTTGCTAATATCTTTTGCTTTAGTAACAATATGCATTGTTGCATAGTTGTTATAACCATCCATACTCCAAACATGGATATGATGAATATCATCAACGCCATCGATTTTTAAGATATGTTCTTTTAATTCGTCGATGTTAATATTATTTGGTGTCTTCTCTAAGAATAAGTCTAGAACTACTTTTAAGTTCTTTAAAGCATTTATTAAAATGAATAAGGCAACACCAATACTCATAATAGAATCTAGAATTCTTATATCAGTGAATTTCATTACAATAGCACCAATTAGTACTATGATCCATCCTAGAACATCTTCCAACATATGAAGGTTTACTGCTTTTTGGTTTAGAGAATCTCCTTCTCTAGTTACATAAGCTGCTATAAAGTTTAATACTACTCCTACTACAGCGAAGATAATCATACCATTGTAATTAATCTCTACTGGATTAAATAATCTATTTATAGCTCCAATTATTACCAGGATAGATCCTACTAATAGGATTGTTGTAGTTATTACTCCACCTAATACGGAATATCTTATATAACCATAGGTATATTTATTATCAGCTTTCTTTTTACTTTTTCTTTCAAGAAAATAAGATATACCAATTGACATAGCATCTCCTAAATCATGAATTGAATCAGAAAGGATTGCTACTGACTTAGTAAATAATCCACCAAAGAATTCAAAGATGGAAAATGATATATTCAAGATAAATGCTACTAAGATGTTTTTTTCTGTTTTCATGTATATACTCCTTTAATATGAACTTTATTTCATATATTATTATATCACTATTTTATAAACATTAGTATATTTAATAAAACTATTAGACAAGTACTAATATAGAATAAGATATTCTTGGTTTTTTCTTGGAAATTGAAATCGGTATAGAATAATTTTCTTATCTTCCCTATTATATTGAATCTAGTTATTAAGAAGGTAAATAATACTACACCGAAATAGTTTAAGATTAGATCGTCTATATCAAAAGAACCTGTATTTGTATATCCTTGAAAGTATTCAATAAATAGTATTAAAGGGATGATAATACATGTTTGTCTTAAGATATTATTGAATTTTTCACTTCTAATCATTAATAAAAATGATAAAGGAATTAATGCCAATATGTTACCTGTTATATTCTTCATGATTAAAGAAAATGATCCATATTTCATAATTGTTTTAATAGTATAAAATGGAGTTAACTGCATAAAGAAATTTGTACTTTTATACATAGACATTGGTCTTCCGATTATGAATACAAAACTATATAAAAGCATGATGAAAAGAAGTATATATAAATATACATTGTTTTTGTATTCTCTTTCTTTATTAACTACAATTCCTAAGATAAAAAAGTATATACTTGTTGAGATCATAAATATTAAAGTTTTAGTATAAGTCATGTTATATACTAACCAGTTATTATGAATTAATAGGAAATAGAATACAATTAGAGTAATTATTAGTATTAAGTATTTTGTTACTCTTTTCATATTAGTCCTTTCTATTTTTTAGTTCTTTGGCAAGTTTTACTACTCTTTCTTCTTCATTATATTTTATTAAATTATTTAATAATTTAATTAATTCTTCTGTAATAGGGATGTGTTTATCTTGGATATATAGAAGTACACGATAGATTTCATTATTATCTTCTAATTCAAATACTTCTTCAATAAGATCGATATCTTCTGTTATAACTTCTTCTAAATATCCATAATCATTAGAATACTCTTTTATTTCTTCAATTTCTTTTATTGTTGATTTATAAAATAGACAGCAAGAAATCTTTAGACTTTCTTCAGCTACACCATACATGAATTCAGTACAGTCTTTATCAGAGTAAGTGCATTCACCTTCATAAATATCTCCAAGAAAATCTTTTAATCTTATTAGTTTATTATCATATTTTTTGATATTCATAAACATCATCTCTTAGTTATTATATCATAATAAAAAAGACTAGTTATCTAGTCTTTTTATCTTCTCTTCTTAACAAGTTGTTTTGGCATGTCTTTTGCCATTCCGTAGTTTTTATATCTTTCGTCATCAGTTACTTCTTTAATGATGTCGATAAAGTCTGGAACTTTTACTTCTTGATCTTCACTACTTAGTTCAATTTCCATAACGGCTTGGTTTTGCCATTCTGGATAAATATCTATTTCAAAATATTGATTATTTTCTGATAAGCAATATCTAGTTTTATGAATGGTATGTAATTTGTTATCTGCTTCCATTAATAGTCTTAGATATTCATCTTGCGTAAGTCTTCTTTCAGTTTCGATTCTTTTTAAACCTGTTATTTTCTTTTTCTCTGTTAGGTAATACATGTAATCGCCATCAATTCCTCTAGCTCTTACTCTTCTTTCAACATCATCAGTACTTTTTAAGTATGTTTGTGTAATATCTACTTTTGTGCAGTTTGGCATTTGCTCTAATTCTTTGATGTTTGGATAGTAAATTAGGAATTTTCTTTCAATTTCTAATGGTTCTGGTTCTCCTAAGAAAGACGCTATTTCTTTTAATAATCTTTCTAGTTTTTCTTCAAAGTCAGTACTATTGTCAATGATTCTAAAGTGTGGATGTCCTGTCCAAGCAGAGATGATTTTATCATCTAATTCTTTTGCTTGTTCTACTGTTTCCGTTCTTGCTTGATTATTGGCAAGTGTATATACTTCTTCTTTTCCTTTAGCAGCACTTACTAAATGGAAGACTGCATCATAAGAATCTCTTTCTTTTGTTTCATTCGTATTCATTTCTTTTAATAATCTTTTGAATTCTGTATTAGTCATGTATGCTTTATTATCTAACATACCGCGATCACAAACAATTAAGATTTTATCACTCTTCATTGTTTTGGCTGCATCTTCAAAGATTTGTTCTTTAATCTTTTGTAATTTAGCTTGAAAAGTTTGATAATCATAATTTGTTCCACATGTCCAAGGAGCTACACCATTACTTATTAATTCAGTTGCAGTCTCTGGAACAAATAACACTGTATAGCCTCTTTTTGAGAAGTAATTACTAATCCAGTTTAGTGCTGTTGTTTTACCAGCACATGGTCCCCCAGTTAAAACTATTTTACTGATACTTAGATGACTTGTTTGACATTGATGATTTAATAATTCATTTAATGGCACATTATATAATATAGATAGTAGTTTAAGTTTTTCTAGATCTGGTTTTGATTTTCCAGTCTCCCATTTAGATACTGCTTTATCAGTAACTTTTAATTCGTATGCAACATATCTTTGTGTTAAGTTATTATCTTTTCTTAATTGATAAAGATAATTACCATAATCAATATTTTCCATATTGTATCCTCCTTACATCTTCATTATAAGGTATATAACTCTACCGGTTACCATGTTTTACTCTACTTTTGGTAGAACTTTTAGACAATTATTTATTATATAGTAAATGTTTTTTGATAACAATAAAAACAGTCATATGACTGTTTTATTTGTTTTCACAATATGCAAATAATTCTTCATGAGTATAGTTTTTATTTTTTACTATATTAAATTTATCATTACACTTTATTACATCATAGAATGGTGTATCGTAATACAATACTTCACTATCCCCACCTAAGTAAGTAGTTGTAATTCTAACCATTGGTGCTTGATTAAATTCTTTAACACTCATGTAATCAGATATCATAATTATACCTAGTGTTCCAAGCATTATTAACGCTACTATTAATAATCTGATTCCTACTTTTAATCTCTTTGTAAGTTTAGATACACCAATAACAAAAATCATGACACCGAATACGGAATAGACACTACCCCAACTACTTTCACTTGGAAACATGATTACTGCTGAAATGGCCATGATTAAACCAAATACTACTAATATTAATCCAATAACATGGCTATATTTATTTATTTTTTTACTAGAGTAATCAATTGTATTAACAATGTTTTCTTCGAATTTTTCTTGATATTTTTCTTTACTTATTTTTTCACCACTCATTAAATCATTAATTGTAATACCTAGTTCATCACATAATGGTTTAAATAGTGATAGATCAGGCATGTTTCGACCATTCTCCCAATTACCTATTGATTTATCTGTTACTCCTAATTTTTCTGCTAATTCTTGTTGTGTCATCTTTTTATTTTTACGACACTCTGCGATAAATTTTCCGATTCGTTCTTGATTCATAAATATTATCTCCTTTCACAGTTCAATCATATTATAAGTAGATATATTTTTACAGGAAATAAACCTAGGGTTTAATATAGGAAGTATTTCTAGGGTTATTTCTTTAAACCTTTGTAGGTATCTAGAATTATTTCTTTTAATAAATCGACATTATCTACATCTTCTACATAATACATTGGTTTAGCAGTTTCATATGGAATAGCTTCTTCTAGTTTATAGTGTTTATTAGTTTCAACTATTTTGACTAATAATCTATCATCATAGATACCTCCAAATAATAAATTATTATAGTAAAGTAAATATTCACCCATCATTGGTTTACAAGTTATATTATCTAATACTTTTAATTGTTCTAATATAAATTCTTTATATTCTTTACTTGTTGCCATTTTTATCTTCCTCTAAAGCTTTTGCTATAACACTTTTAATATATTCATCTTTTCCATAGGTATAATTATGTCTATTAGAATCATCTTTATATTTTTCATATAATTCCATTTTTAGTTCTTCATATCTTTTTCTTTCATCTTCATGAGAGTTAAGATAATCTCTAAACATAATAGATGTTATTCCATTCATATCTCCTGTTTTATAAACATGAATGAAAGCTTTTACTTTACCATCTTCTTCTTTTCTTATTAGATAGTCACCGCCCATAGTTGGTTCTTTTTTTACAGTATAAGTAGCTCCTTCGACTTCTTCTTCTGTAAACTTTTTAAAATCTTCTAAGTCATCGGTTTGAATTAGAATATCAATGATTGGTTTAGATTTAATACCTATTATAGCTGTACTACCAACATGATCTATTTGGTTTATTCTATAACCATAGATGTCTTTTAGATTATCTCTTTCGATGTTGTATATTTTTTCATAATCATCACTATAATCCATTAATTCTAAAACACCTTTTTTTAATCCTGCATTTTCCATAGATAACACCTCTAAAATTAGTA
>JAEEGL015890688.1_pt1 | contig 71089 bp, 51 predicted proteins | sample 9134231 | NCBI WGS metagenome assembly JAEEGL01 (sample SAMN16246548, study PRJNA631951) | gut metagenome | biome: gut microbiome; feature: rumen; material: fiber-attached | host: Bos | place: Iran: Karaj | collected 2018-10
GGAAAGCATCTTGTACTCCGGTGTGGACCTGAACGCATTGGTACACATCTGCAGGCGGTTTGAATATGACTTCAGGAGGACAGCACGGGCTTCGGGGTCCTGCGTAGAGTAATCCTTTATTTTTGATTCAAGCAACTCTATCGTACTTTTGCGTATTGCCTCACCTTCTTGCTGGAGTTCCTGCTGCCTTTTCATGATACGTTCTTTCTCTCTGTGCTTGAATGTGGAGTAGATGAACAGAAGTACAAAGACCATAATAATCAGCATTGACACAATTATTATGGTAAATCTGATTGTTCTGTTATGAAGCTGGTTTTCTGCCAGTTCTGTCCTGTGTTCACTCTCTAACGTTCTAATATGTTCCTGATTGCGTAGCTCGTATATGGAATCTGCCGTGTTTTTATAGCCATTGTAGTATTGGATAGCTTCATCTTTATGTCCTAATTCTATAGCCGTTAGAGCAAGGTAGTCATAATTTGAACATAATGTGTTTATGTCATTACTGTAATCAAGTGACTTACTATAGTAATAGTATGCAGAATCAAACTGCCCCATTTCATTATAAATGTCTGCTTTTACGCTTAAACCAGCACCTGAATTGTCTGATCTATTGTGATAAAATAGATACTCATTAACAAGTTCTAATGCACTGTGGTAATCTTTGTCATAATGAAGTCTGATTTTTGACAATTGGAATTTAGCAGTTATCTTCTGATCGAGAGAAAAAGAGTTATCAGTAACAATAAAGTTGAAAATACTATCTGCTTTAGAAAAATCCCTGCTGTATAATGCGCAGCACCCCAATTTAAATATGGCATTTTTTTGCGTCTTAAAATCATTCAACCTTGTGGAATTAATTAGGCAACATTTGTATTGTTCTTTGGCTTCGGGCAGCATCATACGGTTCAGATAGTGTTTACCCAGATTCTGCTCGGTAAGAGCATAATAACGTTTTAGTGTATCCGGGAACAGGTCACGGGCCTTGAGGTATGCGTCTATGGCAGCCAAATCATTATTGGCATCGGTGTAGGAACACCCAAGACTGTACCAAGCCATAGCGGCTTGATAGCTCTTATGCTTGGTGCCGTAATATTCTGTGGCCGAAAGTATCAGGCTGTTGTCCGTAAGGGGGCGATAGTTCTTGTAGTCCGCCTGCGTCTTGAGCACAGCGTACCAGGCGCGGTCGCGGCGGGATTTGGGCATAGGCATGGATGCCAGGATGGAATCAGCAGCTTTCAGGTCTGTCTCCAACAATGCTTCGGCCTCACGCAAACTGCTCTGCCCGCATCCCGTCAGCACACAGCCAGCTACAACAAGCAGCAAGAAGCTGCTTGAAAGCTTTCTCATCAACACCAGACCTTTGAGTTCTTTTATAACATCATTGGCGGCTTTGACCTTTCCCGTCATGCTATGGGCCATCCTTTTGTCGTATAATTAGAGCATCAGGAAAGGGAAATAAGTATTTCCTACCATGCTTGATATCTGATAATCACCAATGTAAAAGTACAACAAAAGGATTAAATCTCAAATTAATTGTTTTCGTCAATCCGACACCAACATAGCTGATGCCTTGAACATTTTTTCTTTCCATTCTATTCATACCAATTATATTCCATACTGTTCACCCATAATAATAAGGGCCAACTATTTATGTATTATGTAAAATTATAAGTCCAATAACATCAAGTCCAAACAAAAAGCCGGACAAAAAAGTGGACATTTTACAAAAACGGCCCTACAGCGGCGTCTGATAGACGGTGCTTAGTTATAAACTAACAGTTATTTGCAGAAGATAAACGGGTAAACTCTTTTTTCTTCTCTCAGCTTGCACTATCTTTGCTGTATCTGATACCAGGGGTATTCCGCTAGGCATACAGGTGTCAGGTTGGGATACCCCTTGTTGTTTGCAGATGATACTTTTAAGAACCTAATTAATTATTGTACTATGACACAAAAATTGGATATCGAGAGCCTTATACGCATCATACGCGGTAAGAAGGTTATGTTGGATTTCGATCTTGCTATGCTTTATGGAGTGGAAACAAAATCTCTCAATCAGTCGGTGAAACGTAACATAGAGCGTTTTCCTGAAGATTTTATGTTTCAACTCACAAGAAAGGAATGGAACTTATTGTCGGCAGAATTACCAATCTCACAATTTGATGAATATGAGAACGTTACAAGTTTGAGGTCACAAATTGTGACCTCAAACAAACGAGGTGGCACAAGATATTCTCCCTATGCTTTTACAGAAAATGGTGTAGCAATGCTAAGTAGTGTACTGAGATCCCCTATTGCAATTCAGGTGAATATTGGAATTATGCGTGTCTTCACGGAAATGCGTCACCTAGCAACCAATCTTTCACTTCCTGACAGTAACTCAGAACTACGTCAAGAAATACAGGCATTGAGAGATGAGATGAAAGAGATATTGGCAGACCAAAATGATATTAATGAGAGCACCCGCGCTCAACTTGATGCCATCAGTGATGCTTTGGCTGAACTCCAGAGTGAACGCCCCAAAACGACTAAGCGCAATCCCATAGGATTCAATCCACCTAAGGAATGAAAAAGTACAAAAGTGGTCTGACCCCTTTTGCACCGAAACAGTGAAAAAGATTTTTCTTAACTTTGCGTGAAAGCTAAGTAATGGAAAATGAAAAGAACTCTTGCAGTACTGGCTGTAATTGCGTTTGCATCATTATGCTTCCCTGTTGCCGTACATGGACAGAACACCATAACGGGAACTGTTCTTGACAGCCTTACACAAGAGCCGCTGCAATTCGCCACAGTCTATATAAACGGCACCACCAAAGGAACGGTTACCGATGCCGATGGACATTTTGAACTGAAAGACGTTTCATTCCCTGCTACTGTGGTATTCAGTTTTGTAGGCTATAAGCCTCAAGCACACGATTTTGTCCGTAAACCCGGCCAATTGTCGGTCAAACTAAACCCAAACATTGAATTGCCCGAGGTTGTGATAACAGACAAGAAAGTGAAAAGGAAAGACCTGAGTTATTTCAAAAGCATGTTTCTGGGCGATGACCGATGGGGACGGCACGCAACCATCAGGAATGAGAATGCCATTATGATTGAAAACACCAATTACAACGGAGCGTCTGTTTTCAAGGCCTGGGCTAGTGAACCCTTAATCATAGATTTGCCCTTATTGGGATATGTGTTATATGTGGATCTGGTTCATTTCACGGTTGAACGCATTGGCAATAATACGCTGTGCGATATGCTTGGCTATTTTTACTACAAGCCTTATTCAATAGGAAAAGATTCAAAGCTTCTGAGTTTTGAGAAGAACCGCCGGCAGGCATATTACAATTCAAGCCAGCATTTCCTGAGGTCTGCATATGAAAACCGTCTAGAAGAGAACGGCTACATATTGTCTATGGCTGATAAAGTAATACGCCTGGACATGATAAAATATAAGCCCATAGACATTGAAAGGTATTCGGACAACATCGGGGACAATATGATGCAGATATTTGGCCTGAAAGACAAAAGGCTTAAAATACTGTACTACCATAAGTATGACGGCACCCCCTTGAATCTGAAAGAAAACAAGACAACTCTATATCCTTTTTCCGAGTCCGGGATTGCTTTCATGAAAGATACTTGCGTTTTCTTTAAGAATGGCATTGTTATTGACAATAACATACGGTTCATGGGTGAGATGTCTGAAAAGAGAGTCGGTGCATGCCTACCCGATGATTACATCATAGGCAATGATTGAATAACGCATGAGCAAAAGGGGGCTGCCCCCTTTTGCTACAGTTGCTACAGTCAGATTTATTCTGTTTTACCTTCTGCTGGCAAACGAAAGAAGAATCTGCTGTTACCACCGATATTGGTAAGGAAATTATGGCATTAGTTATGACGGTGTTCATTTCACCATCATATTCCTGTAAATAAGAGGTCATAAAACATCGGAAAGTTTGCAATATTCTAATTTAGGGGCTATTGGTTTATTGCATCCAGACTTAACACGATAGAACGTGATATGCACATCTTTGCCTGTTGGGAAGAACTTGCTGAGAGTTTTCCACAACCTTAAAGTCTTCTATCTTTGCTTTTTTAAAGTTGAACATATCCTATCAAGGATTAACTCACGCCGCAAAATACGAAATATTATTAATTAGTAAAAGAAAAGGAAGACCCGCATTTTCAGAAATGAGCAGCTATAAGCACCTAAAGCCTGATATTATTCCTATTAATAGTTTATATTTAAAGAATCATCTTTGGTTTGTTGTATTACTTCTACTTTGCCACCATAAGTCACAATCTGAGTGTTGTTAATGGGGCGGTCAGCAGAACCACCAACGAGATGCATTCCTGAAGAAGTTCCCAAGAATGTTCCTGTTATTTCTATAGAAGAGGAAGACCCTTTTGCTGATATCTCCTCTTTTACAATCAAGATATTGGCACCTGTCTTGAAATACCAGTTCAGGTCATAATCACGTTTGATTATCGTAACCCAGCGATAATCATTTTCATTAAGTCTGGAAAAATCCGCCTTTGATATTTCCTTACCATCCACAATATATTTAGTATAGTCCGGCGCTTCCTTTCCTCTGGTGGTTATCAGAATCACTCCATTACGTCCTTTGTCGCCATATTTATCTTTTGCTTCATCGGCCTTAATAACATAAACAGAGCCCACCGTCTCGGGCATTACCGATGAGAGTCCGCGTTTTGATTCCTTTCCATCAATTATAACAAGGCATTTGCCCAAATCAAACGATGTTTCAATGTGACTCTCACTTTTAGTCTTTGTACCCCGCCCAAAGCTATTGCCCAGTGTTGATGCCATCCTTTCATTCTCAAAGGGATCATAAACATTTATATCATTCCCGGCATAAGTGGTATGGGTGTTTGTCTCTATCACCATAGGAGGCAAACCTTCCTTGAGATTATCCAATTCCAGTTCAGTATGCTTTATGGTTATTGTCTTTATTTGGCTCTTGTCCATCCTAACCAGTTCCTCCTTAGTCATATCTTTGCCATTCACCAGATACATTGACCCTTCAAACTCCGGCTCTCCTTTAGTCTTGACAATTATCACTCCGTTCTTGCCTTTGTCACCGTATTTGTTTGTAGCCGATGACCCTTTCAGATATTCAATTGAACTGACATTATGTGAATCTACAGAAAATAGACCGTTTTTTGATTCCCTACCGTCTATTATTACAAGAACATCATCATAATTTATACTGTAATCGGTGTATGCATTTACGCTTCTGTTAACCATCACCTGACCTGCAGGCTTCCAGGCAGTATCAGGCACTCCACCATATATACCCCCATTATGATATGCAGGATAACTGGATATCCTTTCCGCGTATGACAGTTTGTCAACCGTATTGTCCTGACTCGTGTTAACCTTCCTGTCAATCCTTCCTGTCACATTGATATTGTGCTCACGTATGACAGTCTCTCCACCTTTCTTTCCTACGGTGTTTGCCTTGATAAAATAATCACATTCATAGTTTATTATCTCTCCGTGAAGTTCCGCCCCGTCAATATCGTCCATAACCATACCGTTGACTATATAGCGGTCAATGGTGTCGGCCGGCGCTTTCATACCGCCCATAGCGGTCATTGAAGCAAACAATGCTGATAATAACAGTGTATTCATATTTATTCTGTTTTAGTTTAACGACATAAATGAGAGTGAGTTGCCACCATCACAGGTGGACATGAGGTAGGTACTCTCCTTTCCGCTCTTGAGTTTGATTGTTATTAGAACCGTGCTACCGGTTGGCTGGGCAAGCACGGATTCTATCTCACCAACCTCTATCTTGGAGAGCATTTCCATTCCTTCCAGAATCTGGTCTGTACTCACTTGTAGAATGGTTGCATCTGACTGCACAGGTTCTGCTTCTGGCATGCTAAGACGCAGACATACCAACAGCAACAAGACTGCGGCGGCAGCTGCTGCGCTCCATCTGATTATGGTGCGTGACTTACGGGCCGATTGCTTGTGTTCTGAGACTATGCGGTCAAACTCTGATGAGTCAAGCTGCAGCATAGCATCTGTTTCTGAATAAACTATGCGTATGAGTGACGCTATCTGCTCCTCATCGCTGTCAACTATTGGATGCGATGCGTAATAACGGGCCAGCATCAGTTCCTCATGGATGGAAGTATCGGCATCCATGTAACGCTGCGCAAGAGCCATTCGCGTCTGTTTGTCTTCTACAGTAATCATAGGATTTTCTTTAGTTGTTCTGCCATCAGCCTGCGGGCCGAGGAGATGGTGTTCTTGATGTTTACCTTGGGGCATCCGGTCACCTCCTCCATTTCATCGAGCGAGAGCCCAAGTTCAACCCTCAGGTGCAGATACTGTCTCTGCCTGGGTGTGAGAATATCCAGCAACGACTGTTTTATTGTATGAATATCTGTTTCATCAGTCAATGATGTTGCCGGTGTGCCTCCTGCCATATCAATGCCATCGATTGGCTGACTGGCGGGTTTAACGGAGCGAAGATGTGCAAGACAGGCCTTCTTGGTGATGGTGACGGCAAGGGCATCAAGGTTCTGAACAGGATAACCGTTTTCTATCTGGTGCCACAGGGCCATCAAGGCCTCCTGGACAATATCCTCAGGCGTATCGGTTATGCCCGATTCCTGAACGAACACGCTGGCAAGCGCGACCAGCCTGCTGCGTATCCTGATAGAGAACTTGTCAAATTCCTGTCTTGTCATATATGCGTCTCTACTATATAGTTGCAGAAAACACTTAAAAGTATTCTTAAAAACTCAGTTTTTTTCTTTTTATGTGTTTTTTTCTTCTTGAAGGGATTAAAGGTTTGTGTAAAAAGCAACATCTTTGTGTGTTGATTCACTCTTTTATGATATGACCGAGAAAAGGACAAAGACCAACGATGCGAAGATTGTGGTGAGCAGGGAGTTTACCATTGATGATAGTGTGTGCGGAGTAATAACGGCCTGCCGTAACGGCAAGGGTAATGTGCTGTCTGTACTGATACCTGGTTTTGAGAGGCTGGAGCAACCACTACAGAAGGGTGACAGCACTGTTATTGAGATAAAGAAGGGAGAAAGTATCCGTGTGAAAATGACTGTCACCCACTCTGATGATAATAAGGGACCGCAGGACTGCTACAGGGTGAAGATAGGCAGAGAGAGCATTACGGTTCCATTCCTGGACAAAAAAGGGGCGGCCGCTGTTGTGGCGGTGACTTTCAACAGAGGGGAGATTGTGTTTGATGCAAGCAGCTCTGTTGGGGATGAGTATATTACAAGATATCACAGTCAGATGACTGGGCGGCAGTGCAAGATTTCTGTTGTTGGGTAAGTTACCGCCCTGGAGGATCCCGTTAAGAACGGCACTTGTCTGACGACGATTAGACACCTTTAGGTGGCTAAGATGGAGGAGTTTGCCGTTTAGGGTCCGGAAGGGAGGCCGAGTACCCTCGGAGCGTTGTCTCCCCAACCCCATAGTCCGGCGGTGCTTAAATGCATTTATGGGTATTAACAATATGCTGTATCTTTCGTCATTAATACAGATTATGTAGAATAATACACTTATACAGCAATGAAAAAATTCCTTTTTGTATTCTTATTGGGTGCTATAAGTCTTATGAGTAATGCTCAGGTTCAAGTCCTTCACCTGGGTAACCTTACTGTGGGCAATCCTTATCATGGTTGTGTTTCAACCCTTTGTTATCAGGATTCAATATACAAGTTTGTTGTTTTAGGCCACGGTAACCATGACACCTGGGGATTTGATCTGGCCGATACTCCGCAGGGGGCGATTGCCGTACTCCAGGGTATTATTGACTCTTACCAGGGTGCTGATACTATCTGGATAGATAACTATACCATAGAGTGTGAAAAGGACCATGGCTTTTATGTGGCCGAACCGGCTCCCGGCCGTGAGTTGCCCGACGGTACCACATTCTGGTTCAGCATTGATAACATGAAAAAGGATATAAAGGTTCTGCGTAAAATTGAGAGCGGTAAGCTACTAACCTGGAAAGACCGCCGTCAGAAGCGTAAGATTATCCGTCTGGCTAAAAAAAGTGCAAAAGGGGTCTAACCCCTTTTGCTCATTTTATCATACGTACTCGTCTATGCGCTTTATGGCCAGACCATCTACTCCAATCTTACAGAAGGCGTAGATAAATGCGCTTGCCTGACGGGCGTTGGTAATAAGCGGGATGTTGAAATCAACCGCCGTACGCCTTATCTGGTAGCCGTTCTGGAGCTCACGCGCGGTATTGTTCTTGGGAATGTTTATGGCCAGGTCTATCTTGCCGCCGCGCATATAATCAATAACGTTAGGCTTCTCGTCCGAATCCGGCCAGTGCAGCACCTCCTGCACCTTCACGCCGTTCTCCTCAAGGAACCGGGCCGTACCGCTTGTAGCGTATATCTTATAGCCGTAATCATCAAGAATACGCGCTGCATCCAGCAAATCAATCTTGGACTTTGTGGGGCCCGATGACAGCAGGATTCCCTTCTCCTTTGACGGAACGCGTGTTCCAACCGATATCATACTCTTGAGCAGAGCCTCATGGTAGTTGTCACCAATACAGGCAACCTCACCCGTAGAAGCCATATCCACACCCAGTATGGGATCGGCCTTGAGCAGACGCGCAAACGAGAACTGTGAGCACTTTACACCCACATAATCGATGTCCGCAAACGTCTTGCCAAAAGGCTCAACCTCACGGCCCAGCATAATCTCTGTGGCCATACCTATAAAGTTGAACTTGGTGATCTTACTTACGAACGGGAAGCTGCGGGAAGCACGAAGGTTGCATTCGATAACCTTGATGCTGTTTTCCTTAGCCAGGAACTGGATATTGAACGGTCCAGAGATGTTCAGAGCACCTGCAATCTTCTTGGATATCTTCTTGATCTGACGTATGGTCTCGTAGTAGAGCTTCTGTGCCGGGAACACCACCGTAGCATCGCCTGAATGTACTCCAGCAAACTCAATATGCTCGCTTATGGCGTAGCACTTGATCACGCCGTTCTGGGCCACAGCGTCAATCTCAACCTCCTTGGCGCGCTGCAGGAACTCTGTAACCACTACTGGATGCTCCTGGCTTACCACAGCAGCGTTATTTAGAGCGGTCTCCAACTCCGCACGGTCACTTACCACACGCATGGCGGCACCTGACAGCACGTATGACGGACGGATAAGCACAGGCAGTCCCACCTCATCCACAAAACTCCAGATATCGTCCATACTGGTAAGCTCTTTCCAACGCGGCTGGTCAATACCTAAGGAATCGCACATTTCGGAGAACTTCTGACGATCCTCGGCCATATCTATACTCTTGGCCGATGTACCCAGTATGTTGATACCCTCATTATCAAGCAGCAAGGCCAGGTTGTTGGGAATCTGTCCGCCGGTTGATACGATAACGCCCTTTGGAGCCTCCATATCACATATGTCAAGCACGCGCTCCAGGGTAAGTTCATCAAAGAACAGGCGGTCACAAGTATCGTAGTCAGTACTTACAGTCTCAGGGTTGTAGTTAATCATAACGGCGCGGTAACCCATCTCCTGGATCTTCTTGACGGCAGCCACACCGCACCAGTCAAACTCAACACTGGAGCCTATGCGGTAAGCGCCGCTACCCAGAACTATCACGGAGTTGCCGTCCTGCTCAAACTGAACGTCATTCTCCGTTCCGTTATAGGTAATGTACAGGTAATTTGTAAATGCCGGATACTCGCCAGCCAGCGTATCAATCTGCTTTACAACAGGCAGAATGCCCAGACCCTTACGGTATTTGCGTACTGCGGCCTGTTTCTCATGCGGATTCATTTTATCACCTGCAATACATATCTTACCAATCTGATAATCACTGAATCCCATGCATTTGGCCTCACGCAGCAGATCCTCCGAAACCTTTTCAAGACTACCGGCAGCAGCCAGCTGCTCCTTGATATTATGGATGTTTGCCAGGCGGCACAGGAACCACTTGTCAATCTTGGTCAGTTCATGCAGCTTATCTACGGTGTAGCCCTGAGCAAAAGCCAGCTCAATGGCAGGCAGACGGCGGTCAGTAGGATTCACCAGCTCAGCCTCTATATCAGGTACATGCACGTTGTTGCACACAAATCCGTGCAGCCCCTGTCCAATCATACGCATACCCTTCTGGATAGCCTCCTCAAAGGTGCGCCCTATGGACATGATCTCACCAACAGACTTCATGCTGGAACCAATCAGACGTGAAACGCCCTCAAACTTACCCAAGTCCCAACGCGGAATCTTACAAACCACGTAGTCCAGAGCGGGCTCAAAGCAAGCCGATGTAACTTTGGTCACGGAGTTTGGAATCTCATCCAGGCCATATCCCAGACCCAGCTTGGCAGCCACAAACGCCAGCGGATAACCCGTAGCCTTTGATGCCAGGGCCGATGAGCGGCTCAATCGGGCGTTAACCTCAATCACGCGGTAATCATCGGAGTTGGGGTCCAGGGCATACTGTACGTTGCACTCTCCCACTATACCCACGTGGCGGATGATATCTATTGCTATGCGGCGCAGCTTGTGATACTCGTGGTCGCTCAGAGTCTGTGACGGAGCTACAACCACGCTCTCACCGGTATGGATGCCCAGCGGGTCAAAGTTCTCCATGTTGCAGACTGTGATACAGTTGTCATAACGGTCACGTACAACCTCGTACTCAATCTCCTTCCAGCCCTTGAGTGACTCCTCGACCAGAATCTGCGGAGAATATGAGAATGCCGATGCTGCAACCTTCTTGAGCTCCTCGTCATTTGAGCAGAAACCTGAACCCAGACCGCCCAGAGTGTAGGCAGCTCGTACGATTACAGGATAACCGATCTCCTTGACAACCTTAAGAGCCTCCTCCATGTTGTTCACGGCCTCGCTGCGCGGGGTCTTGACGTTGATGGAGCGCATCATATCGGCAAACAGCTCGCGGTCCTCGGTGTTGATGATAGCCTGGACCGGAGTTCCCAGTACCTTGATTCCGTATTTCTCCAGAATTCCGCTCTTGTAGAGCTCTACACCGCAGTTAAGGGCTGTCTGGCCACCAAAGGCAAGCATAATGCCGTCGGGCTTTTCCTTCTGGATTACCTTCTCCACAAACGCGGGGGTTATGGGCAGATAATAGATGGCGTCGGCCACACCCTCGGATGTCTGGACCGTTGCCACGTTGGGGTTTATAAGTATCGTGAACTTGCCATCCTCACGCAGGGCCTTCAGGGCCTGCGAACCTGAGTAGTCAAACTCACCTGACTGTCCTATCTTGAGTGCTCCTGAACCCAGCACCAGTACTCTCTTTACATCTTCCATAGCATCATTCATTTCTTAGAGTAGTTAATCATATTCTCCACAAACATACCGAACAGATTGCCTGTATCGGTAGGTCCGCTTGATGCCTCGGGATGGAACTGTGTCGAGAAGAAGGGTTTTGACTTGTGCTTTATACCCTCGTTCGTTCCGTCGTTCAGGTTCTCGAACATTCGTTCCCAGTCTGCGGGCAGCGTGCTGTCATCTATGGCAAAACCGTGGTTCTGCGATGTCACAAAGCACTTATGGGTACCGGGAATGCGTACTGTCTGGTTGTGTCCGCGGTGTCCGTACTTGAGTTTGTAGGTCTTGGCTCCTGCGGCAAGTGCCAGCAGCTGGTTGCCCAGGCAGATACCCATGATGGGCTTGTCCTGCTGCAGTGCCTTGCGTATGTTTGCTATTGTTTCGGTGCACATTGCGGGGTCACCGGGACCGTTTGATATGAACAGGCCGTCATAATCCTCACCGCTGAAATCATAGTTCCAGGGCACGCGCTTTATCTGTACGTTGTAGTCAAGCAGGCAGCGCAGAATGTTGTTCTTCATTCCGCAGTCCACCATCAGAACCTTATACTTTCCGTTCCCGTAGTGCTTTATCTCGGGGCAGGATACCTGGGCCACCAGATTGTCCTTGTTGGGGTCATAGAACGGGATATCCTCATCTCCGAATACTATCTTGCCCAGCATTGCTCCCTTCTCGCGCAGACGCTTGGTTAGGGCTCTTGTATCTATACCGTAGATACCAGGTACCTCCCATTTCTTTAGCCACTCGCCCAAACTCTTGGCTGAGTCCCAGTGGCTGTATTCGGCCGAGTATTGGGCAATTACGAGTGCGGAGCACTGGATCCGGTCGGACTCGTAGAACTTTGATATTCCGTTTACTGTCTCGTCGCCGGGCACTCCGTAGTTGCCTATAAGCGGGAATGTGGGGACTAGGATCTGGCCTTTGTATGACGGGTCGCTCAGACTCTCGGGATATCCCGTCATGGCTGTATAGAACACAAGTTCGCCCGATACGGATTTCTCATATCCGAACGAGCGACCTTTGTATCTTGTTCCGTCTTCTAGTATAAGTACTGCTTCTTTCTCCATTCTTTTTAATCATCAGATAAAAAAGTATTTAGTGGTATCCAAACCTACGGCCCCTTTGGGGCCTATCCCATTGTCCATTGGCCAATGGGATGACCTTATTTTATTTCGCTATCGCGAAAAGGGCCCCTCCCTCTGACGCGCCGAGGGTGGCGACGGGTTTTGATACCACTAAATACTTTTTTATGCACACTTTATCACGTTTTTGATTCTTTGCATTGCTTCTATTGTTCTTTGGCGGTCGGCAAACGATGTAATTCTAAAGTAGCCTTCACCTGCCGGACCGAATCCGCTTCCTGGCGTTACCACAACCTGGGCTTTATTAAGCAACTCATCAAAGAACTCCCAGGAATCCATACCATTGGGGGTCTTGGCCCAGATATATGGGGCATTTTCGCCACCTTGAGGTTCTAGTCCGCAATCATTCATGCTGTCGCGGATGATACGAGCGGTCTCTAGGTAATAATCAATTGTGGCCTTGGTCTCGGCGCGGCCCTCTTCTGAGTAAACAGCCAGAGCACCTTTCTGGGAGATGTAGGAGGCTCCGTTGAATTTGCAGCTTTGGCGGCGCTCCCACATGGCATTCAGGTTGGCCTTTCCTCCATTGCCATCGGATATCATAAGTTCTTGTGGGATAACGGTGTAGCCGCATCTTACTCCAGTAAATCCGGCGGTTTTTGAGAAGCTGCGGAACTCTATTGCGCAGTTCCTTGCTCCCTCAATCTCGTATATTGAATGTGGAATCTGCGGGTCTCGTATGAATGCTTCGTAGGCCGAATCGTACATGATTAGAGCACCGTTCTGCAGTGCCCAATCAACCCACTGTTTCAGCTTGCTGCGGGTTATTACGGCACCGGTGGGATTATTCGGGTAGCAAAGATAGACTACATCGAACTTTTCCTTTGGTATATCGCCCGTAAAACCGTTCCCGGCATTGCAGGTTATGTATTTGATCTCATTGCCGCGCATCAGGTTGGTATCCACATATACCGGATATACCGGGTCAGTAATACCTATAAGCGACCCGGGAGTAAGGATATCACCTATATTGCCCGTGTCGCTTTTGGCTCCGTCGTTAATGAAAATATCGTCGGGGTTCATCTGTACCCCCAGCGGTGCGTAATCGCCTTTCACTATGGCCTCCCTGAGCCAGAGATAGCCGCGCTCGGGGCCGTAGCCGTGAAAGGTCTCCGGCGCGGCACAGTCATCTACAGCCTGGTGCATCGCCTTTATTACGGCAGGAGCCAGCGGACGCGTCACATCACCTATTCCCATACGGATTATATCGGCCTGGGGATGGGCCTCGCTGTAAGCCGCTACCCTCTTGGCGATATCCAGAAACAGATATCTCTCTGGCAGACGGCCGAAGTTTATGTTTGCTTGTGGCATATATATCAGATTTCTATTTTTCCTTCATAAATCAGGTTGGCATCGCCGGTCATCAGAACCTCCTTAGTCTCGGGATCCCATGATACGGTAAGCGCTCCGCCATCCATAATCACCTCACAACCTGTAGGATCGGTATATCCCTGCATGGCCGATGCCACCGCCGTTGCGCAGGCACCCGTACCGCAGGCGCAGGTAATGCCGCTTCCGCGTTCCCAAACACGCATACGTATATGACTGCGGTCCAGAACCTGTGCAAACTCTATGTTTGCGCGGTTGGGGAACATGGGGTTACGCTCCATTAGCGGACCTACTTCCGATACACGGGCCTTCTCGGCATTCTTAACGAACATGACCAGATGAGGATTACCCATATTTATTGCGGTGCATACGGTAGGACCTTCACCCACGTTCAGAGTCTCACCAACCAGCGTTCCGGCCCCGTGCTTTACATTGAGCGGAACTCCTGCGCCCATACCTACTGTCACGGACTCAATCCTGCCGTCAGCACCTGGATGGAGAGACAGTTTCTTTATACCGGAGAGAGTCTCTAAAGTGATTTCAGTCTTAGTTGTTAATCCTTTGTCATACACATACTTACCAACGCAGCGCGAACCGTTTCCGCACATCATTGCCTCGGATCCGTCGGCGTTGAAGATACGCATGCTGAAATCAGCTTTCTGCGAGCGTCCTATCAGGATGATACCGTCAGAACCTATGCCTTTGTGGCGGTCACTCCACAGTATGGATAGCTTATCGGGATTGGGCAAAACGGTATCCATGACATTGACATAGATATAGTCATTGCCCAGACCGTGCATCTTGCTGAATTCCACTACTCTACCCATCGTTTATTTGCTCTTTAGGTATGCGTCAACCTTTGCTGCAGTCTCGCGTCCGCTTGCCAGAGCCCTTACCACCAGGCTGGCACCGTTCTTGGCGTCACCGGCCAGGAACACGTTCTCAGCATACTGCGGATGCTCGGGCTTGAGGAATCCCATAGCCAGCAGCACCATATCGCACTCAATTATCTCCTTGTTGCCTGTAGGTTTCATCTGCGGACGGCCGCCGTTGGGATCCGGTACCCACTCCACAGTCTCAACCTCAACGCCCTTAAGGTTGCCCTTGCCGTCATCCAGGAACTTGTTTGACGTAAGGCACCAGCGGCGCTCGCAACCCTCCTCATGACTGGTTGTGGTCTTGAGTATGTTAGGCCACTGCGGCCACGGTGTTGCAGGGTTATAGCCGATAGGCGGCTTGGGCATGATCTCAATCTGTGTGACGCTCTTTGCACCCTGACGATGGCAGGTACCAATGCAGTCACTGCCTGTATCACCGCCGCCAATAACCAGTACCTTCTTGCCCTTGGCCGATACGGTCTCCTCAGGGCTAAACTGGAATCCGGCCAGACGCAGATTCTGCTGCGTAAGCATCTGCAGGGCAAAATATACGCCCTTGAGCTCACGTCCCGGAATCTTGAGGTCACGTGCGGTAGGTGTTCCGTTTGATATGATATATGCGTCAAAGCCCTCGGGCAACTTGTTCAGGTCAACCGTTGTGTTGAACTTGAACTTTATCCCCTCCTGCTCCATAATCTCCATTCGGCGGTCAATCACATACTTGTTCAGCTTAAAGTTAGGTATTCCGTAACGTACCAGACCACCGGCCGACGGCATCTTGTCAAACAGAGTCACCTCATAACCCAGGCAGTTAAGCCTTACTGCAGCACTCAATCCGGCAGGACCTGCACCAATTATTGCAACCTTCTTGCCGTTACGCTCATAAGTCTGGGGCTTGATGTAACCCTCACGGAAAGCATGCTCTATGATTGAGCACTCATTCTCACGGATGGTTACGGGAGCGTCGATGCAAAGATTCAGCGCGCAGCTCTTCTCACACAGGGCCGGGCAGATACGTCCAGTAAACTCCGGGAAGTCATTTGTGGCCGATAACAGCTTGTATGCCAGCTCCCACTTGCCTTTGTAAACGGCATCCTGCCATTCGGGCTGCTTGTTGCCCAGCGGGCATGCCCAGTGGCAGAACGGTACGCCACAGTCCATGCAGCGTGAAGCCTGCAACTGACGGCTGCTGTCGTTAAGGGTCTGTTCCACCTCACCAAAGTCAGCTACTCTCTCATGTATAGGTCTATGACCGGCTTCCTGTCTTGGAACGGTCAGGAAAGCTCTTGGATTTCCCATAGTGTCTTTACTTTTAAGATTTAGTAATCACGCTGAACGTTGTCAATCTTCTGCTGCAGCGCCTTCATCTTCTCCTCTTGCAGTATGCGGCGATACTCGATAGGAGTTACCTGGATGAACTCACCCACATAGTGTTCCCAGTCATCAAGCATACGCTTGGCAAGCGGAGAACCCGTGTATTTGTAGTGCTTCTCTATCAGTCCCCGCAACTCGTCACGACCGGCCTTGTCCTCAATCAGGTCAAGCTCAATCATATCCATGTTGCAGTAGTAGTCAAAGTTGTGGTTCTTGTCCCACACGTAAGCCAGACCGCCCGACATACCTGCGGCAAAATTCCTGCCTGTAGTGCCAAGCACAACCACGCGGCCGCCTGTCATATACTCGCAGCAGTGGTCTCCTGCGCCCTCCACGACTGCAATGGCACCGGAGTTACGCACCGCAAAGCGCTCACCTACGCGTCCGTTTATGAAAATCTCACCGCTTGTGGCACCATACAGTATGGTGTTACCGGCAATAATATTTTCCGATGGCTCATATGTAGTCTCCTTGGGCGGGCATATAGCTATGCGGCCGCCCGAAAGGCCCTTACCCACATAGTCGTTCGATTCGCCCTCCAGGCGGAACGTAACGCCCTTCATAAGGAATGCGCCGAAACTCTGTCCGGCCGAACCCTTGAACTTGACGTCAATTGTTCCGTCAGCCAGGCCGTCATGCCCATACTTGCTTGCAATTGTACCTGAAAGCATTGCACCAACTGCACGGTCGGTGTTGATTATGTCGTATTCAAGTTTAACCTTACCAATCTTCTCTATAGCCTGGGCAGACTTTCTGATAATATTCTGGTCTATCACCTGGCTCAGGTCATGCTGCTGGTCCTCAACCTTACGCAGATCACCGTCAATCTTGGTGAGCATGCGGCTAAAGTCAAGACCGCTGGTCTTCTCGTTGAACTTTGCTGTATCAATCTCAATAAGGTCCGTGCGGCCTATGATATCCTCAAACTTACGGAATCCCATATCGGCCAGGAACTCCCTTACGCCCTCAGCCATATACATGTAGTAGTTGATAAGGTATTGGCTGTGTCCGCGGAACTTGGCCCTCAGAGCCGGATCCTGTGTGGCAACACCCACGGGGCATGCGTTTGTATGACACTTACGCATCAGCAGGCATCCCAGCACGATAAGCTGAGCCGTACCGAATCCGAACTCGCCTGCACCCAGCAGAGCCATCGATATCACGTCACGCGGGGTCTTGAGCTGACCGTCCACCTGAACCTCAATCTCCTTACGCAGACCGTTCAGGACCAGAGTCTGCTGAGTCTCGCTCAGACCAATCTCGGGCGAAATACCAGCATAACGGATTGATGATGCGGGTGATGCGCCTGTACCGCCCTCAGAGCCCGATATAACCACCAAGTCAGCCTTGGCCTTAGCCACACCGGCTGCAATGGTACCTACTCCGCTCTCGGCCACCAGCTTGACGCTGATCTTGGCCTTAGGATTGACGTTACGCAAGTCAAATATAAGCTGTGCCAGATCCTCGATAGAATAGATATCGTGATGAGGTGGAGGCGAAATCAATGAAATTCCGGGAATTGAGTTACGTGTACGGGCAATTATCTCGTTCACCTTGAATCCCGGCAACTGACCGCCCTCACCGGGCTTTGCGCCCTGGGCAATCTTGATCTGAATCTCCATTGCGTTCACCAGATACTCGGCTGTGACACCAAACCGGCCCGATGCAACCTGTTTGATGCGGCTGCTCAGCGATACACCGTCCACATCCTCGTGGAAACGGGTGCTGTCCTCACCACCCTCACCGGTATTGCTGCGTGAATCAAGAGTATTCAGGGCAATTGCTATAGCCTCATGAGCCTCCTTGCTTATGGCGCCGAATGACATTGCGGCACCTATAAAGCGTTTCACGATATTCTGGGCCGGCTCAACCTCATCAATGGAAATGGGGTTGCTCTTGAACTTAAAGTAGTTACGCAGGAACAGCTGCTCGGGACGGTCATCCACAATTGAGCAGAACTCCTTAAACTTCTTGTAACTGCCCAGACGTGTTGCCAGCTGCAGAGTTGAAATGGCCTCAGGTGTCCATGCATGACGTATTCCGTCCTTACGGAAAGCATACTGGCCTATGAACGGCAGCACGCTGTCGGGCTCAGCCTTACCGAATCCTTGCTCCTGCAGGCGTACGGCATCAAGGCATATGCCGTCAAATCCCACACCGCCTACAGTTGATGAGGCTGTACCGAAGTACTTGGCCAGAACCTCCTGGCTGATACCTATGGACTCGAATATCTTGGCACCTCGATAAGAACGTATAGTGCTGATACCCATCTTGCTGAGTATCTTCTTAAGGCCCTTGTCAACGGCCTTGATGTAGTTGTGCTGAGCGGTCTCGTAGTCAAGCTGGATCTCGCCCTTCTTTACCAGGTCATCTATGACTGCAAATGCCATATATGGGTTCACGGCACTTGCGCCGTAGCCCATAAGCAGAGCCACATGCATAACCTCACGAATCTCGCCGCTCTCAACAATCAGAGCGGTCTGCACGCGCTTCTGTATAGATACCAGATAGTGGTGAATGGCGCTTACGGCCAGCAGTGAAGGTATTGCGGCATGAGTATCGTCAATTCCGCGGTCACTCAGTATTATGTAGTTGATTCCTGCATCGACAGACTTTTCGGCCTCCTTGCAAAGGTTCTTAATGGCTTCGGCCATACCCTTGGCTCCCTTTGATTTCTCAAACAGAATAGGCAATACTTCGGTGTTGAAGCCCTTATAGCGGATATTGCACAGGGTATCAAGTTCTGTGTTGGTAAGAACCGGCTGCGGCAGACGTACCATCTTGCAATGCTCGCCGCTGGGAGTAAGGATGTTCATGCCAACTGCGCCTATGTACTCGGTCAGAGACATGACAAGCTCCTCACGTATGGGGTCTATAGGCGGGTTGGTAACCTGAGCAAACTGCTGACGGAAATAGTTGAACAGCAGCTGCGGACGGTCAGACAGAACCGCCAGCTGTGTATCGTTACCCATTGATGAGAGCGGCTCCTGAGCCGTCTGGCACATAGGTACGATAATACGGTCAATATCCTCACGTGTATAATCAAACGCCCTCAGGCGGCGTGTATAGTCCTTAATATCATTGGGTGCCTTACGGCCGCTCTTGAGCTTACCCAGCTCAACACGGCCGGCGCTGAGCCACTCGCCGTAGCTGTACTCGCTGGCCAGAGCATCCTTAACCTCATCGTTACGGAATATCTGACCGTTATCTGTATCAATAAGCAGAATCTTACCGGGCTGGAGCTTACCTTTCTCAACAATGCTGGCGGCATCCACATGGATGCAACCGGCCTCCGATGCCATAATCAGCATCCCCTCCTTAGTAATAAGGTAACGTGCGGGACGCAGACCGTTACGGTCCAGCATACCTCCAGCATAGCGGCCATCGGTAAAGAGCATTGCTGCAGGACCGTCCCAAGGCTCCATGAGTATGGAATGATACTCATAAAATGCCTTTAGCTTGTCACTTATGGGGTTTTTCTCATTGAAAGACTCAGGGATCATCATGGCCATAGCATGCGGCAGGGACATACCGGAGCGCACAAAGAACTCCAGCACGTTGTCAAACGATGCGCTGTCGCTCATATCGGGCTGTACAATAGGATGTATGTCCTGTACTTCACCTAGCGCCTCCGATGAAAGCACGCTCTCACGGGCCTCCATCCAGCCGCGGTTGCCGCGAATGGTGTTGATCTCACCGTTGTGAGCCAGCATTCTGAACGGCTGGGCAAGTGACCATGTAGGGAATGTGTTGGTACTGAAGCGGGAATGAACCATTGCAATACCGCTCGTAAAGAACGGACTGCTCAGGTCCGGATAGTACTCACGCAACTGTGTTGACGTGAGCATTCCCTTATAGACCATTATACGGCTTGACAGGGAGACAATATAGAAATCACGGTTATCAATGCGCTTCTCCACATGCTTGCGTATCTTGTAGAGAGTGGTCTCCAGACCGTCAATCTCGGCTGCTCCGGTCACGAATATCTGGACTGTGCAAGGCTCGGTAGCCTTTGCCGCATCACCCAGTATATTGCTGTTTACCGGAACGTCACGGGTGTTTGACAACTGCAGCCCCATCTTCTCGGTCTCCTCGCGGATAATGTCAAGGTACTGCTCACGCAATTTCTTGTCCTGGGGCAGAAATACCAGTCCGGTACCGTAGTGCAGACGCTCGGGAACGGGAATTCCCTGCAGCAGAATGAACTCGTGCGGTATCTGGACCATGATTCCGGCTCCGTCGCCACTCTTGTTGTCGGCGGCCTCGGCTCCACGATGCTTCATGTTCTCAAGCAGCGTCAAGGCCTCATCCACAAGCTGGTGCGTCTTGTTTCCCTTCAGATTGACCATCATGCCTATACCGCAGGCATCATGCTCGTTCTGAGGATCGTATAAACCGTATTTTTTCATATATTATTACTTTCAACTACCTATTATTTAATCTCCACTTCGCCCCAAAATCTGAGCGAAGCGAAGAATTCAATTATCAATTAACGGCTACGCCGTTGACTTCTGTCGCGACTCGGGATAGCCTAAGCGAGCTTAGTCTCTCCTCTCGCTGCTCCATCAGTTGATGAACAGCAGTTCTCTGTACTTCGGCAGCGGCCACATATCGTTGTCCACAACCTCCTCAAGCTTATCGATGGTCTTGCGGAGCGGGAAGAGGCTCTCGGCAATCTCGTGGTAAGCAAGTGCCTTTTCATACTCACCCTCAATCTTGTTGGCAGCCTTGCGGGCGTTGACCATATCGTCAACCTGAACCTTCAGCTTATTGACAAGCTCTGATATCTTGGTAACAAATCCCATGCTCACAGCGGCCATATCCTTATAGCTGTCACCATAGACTTGCTTCATAAGCTCTATGTTCTTGAGCAGTTTGGTCTGATAGTCAAGAGCGGCAGGAATGATATGGTTCAGAGCCATACGTCCGGTTACGCGAGCCTCAATCTGTACCTTCTTGGTATATATCTCCCACTTAACCTCGTTACGTGCCTCAAGCTCCTTCTCACTGTAAACACCCAGCTTGGTGAACAGCTCGATAGCCTTTGGAGTGGTGAATGACTTGAACATTTCAGGAACGTTGGTGCTGGTATCCAGACCGCGTTTCTTGGCCTCAGCCTTCCACTCATCGGTATAACCGTTACCGTCAAAGCATACAACATCGATTATGCTCTTGATGATGGGCTTCAGAGTATCCATAATAGCAATGTTCATTGCCTTGCCCGATGCTATCTCCTTATCCACAGCTGCCTTGAAAGCAATCAGCTGCTCGGCTACGGCTGCGTTCAGGGTTGTCATTGCACCTGCGCAGTTTGCGCTTGAACCAACGGCACGGAACTCAAAGCGGTTACCGGTGAATGCGAACGGTGATGTACGGTTACGGTCAGTGTTATCAACGAATATCTCAGGAATCTCAACCAGACCTACTGACTTACCCTTCTTGCCGGCAATCTCGATAGGAGTATCCGATGGAACCTCAAGCAGTTTCTTGAGAACAGCAGTCATTGTGCGGCCCAAGAATGCCGATACTATTGCGGGAGGTGCCTCGTTGGCGCCCAGACGGTGAGCGTTGGTAGCAGTTGCGATAGAAGCCTTCAGTATATCGTTGTGCTTCTGTACGGCAGCCAGCACGTTTACAAAGAATGTAACGAACTGCAGGTTACCCATAGAGTCCTTACCGGGAGCAAGCAGCAGCGTGCCTGTATCGGTACCCAGTGACCAGTTGTTGTGCTTACCTGAACCGTTGATTCCGTCAAACGGCTTCTCGTGGAACAGAACCACAAATCCGTGCTTGCGGGCTATGCTGTTCATCACGTTCATCATCTGCTGGTTCTGATCGTTTGAAAGGTTGGTCTCTCCGTATATAGGAGCAAGCTCGAACTGGTTGGGAGCAACCTCGTTATGACGTGTCTTAAGAGGAATACCCAGCTTGTAACCGGCTATCTCGATGTCGCGCATGAAAGCGGCAACACGTGAAGGAATGGCACCAAAGTAGTGGTCATCCAGCTGCTGGTTCTTTGATGAAGCGTGACCCATCAGCGTGCGGCCTGTAAGCATCAGGTCAGGACGTGCTGCGTAAAGGTCCTCATCAACCAGGAAATACTCCTGCTCCCAGCCCAGGTATGAAAATACCTTCTTAACCTTGGGATCAAACATCTGGCAGATAGGTACTGCAGCGTCGCTGACAGCCTTCAAAGCCTTCTTAAGAGGAGTCTTGTAGTCAAGAGCCTCACCGGTATATGAAATGAATACTGTAGGTATGCAGAGAGTGTCATCCTGTATGAACACAGGTGATGTAGGATCCCATGCTGTGTAACCACGAGCTTCGAAAGTGGCACGGATACCACCGCTTGGGAATGATGATGCGTCAGGCTCCTGCTGTGCCAGGGCTTTGCCGTCGAAAGTCTCTATCATACCGCCCTTGCCGTCATACTCCATGAATGAGTCGTGCTTCTCGGCGGTACCGTCGGTAAGAGGCTGGAACCAGTGTGTAACGTGTGTTACACCGTGCTCCATTGCCCAGGTCTTCATGCCTGCAGCAACACCGTCAGCAGTCTTGCGGTCCAGAGGTTCGCCATTGTCGATGCAGTTCACAATAGCCTTGAAAGTAGCGTCATCAAGATACTTGCGCATCTTGTCACGGTTGAACACCAACTCACCGAAATACTCCGATGTCTTCTTGGCGGGTGCCTCTACTACAGCAGCCTTCTTCTTGAAAGCATCCTGTATCACATCAAATCTAAGTTCACTCATAATTGTATTGTTTTGTGGTTTTTGTTTGCGATATACAAAACGATGCAAAATTAGTTATTTTTGCTTCATTTTGTACACCATTGTTAATAATTATTCTCAAATTGACATTTAAAAATTGTTTAATAAGCAATATTGTCACTTTACTCCCTTATTTATAAGCGTTTTCGTGAACACCTTTTACTGCACGGCCGCTGGGATCGTTCAGTTTGCTGAAACTTGCATCCCATTTCAGGGCCTCGGCGGTAGAGCAAGCTACGCTTGGAACGCTTGGAACACACCTGGCTGCCGATGCGCTTGGGAAATGCTCCTCAAAGATTGAGCGGTAGTAATACTCCTCCTTGTTCATAGGCGTGTTGATGGGGAACCTTTCTGCCGCATGAGCCATCTGCTCGTCACTTACTGCGGCAGCGGTAATCTCCTTGAGTGAGTCAATCCAACTGTACCCCACTCCGTCACTGAACTGCTCTTTCTGGCGCCATGCAACACTCTCCGGCAGCATATCGGCAAAAGCCTCACGTACCACACGTTTCTCGATGCTCTTACCCGGACACATCTTGGCCTCAGGGTTCAGACGCATAGCCACATCCAGGAACTCCTTGTCAAGGAACGGCACGCGCCCCTCAACACCCCAGGCAGCCAGAGACTTGTTGGCGCGCAGGCAGTCATAAAGGTGCAGTTTTGAGAGTTTGCGTACAGTCTCCTCATGGAATGCCTCAGCGTCGGGAGCCTTGTGGAAATAGAGATAACCTCCAAACACCTCATCGGCCCCCTCGCCGCTCAGCACCATCTTGATTCCCATGCTACGTATAACTCGGGCAAGCAGGTACATGGGGGTACTGGCACGTACCGTGGTAACATCATAAGTCTCAATGAAATATATCACGTCACGTATGGCATCCAGTCCCTCCTGGACTGTATAGTTGATTTCATGGTGTACTGTACCTATGTGGTCGGCAACCTCGCGTGCCTTGGCCAGATCCGGAGCTCCTTTCAGACCAACTGCAAACGAGTGCAGACGCGGCCACCAGGCCTCCTGCTGGTCATCAGTCTCAATACGGCGTGCAGCGTTCTTCTTTGCTATGGCCGATATCACAGAACTGTCCAGACCGCCTGACAGGAGCACTCCGTAAGGAACATCACTCATAAGCTGACGCTTTACCGCAGCCTCAAGAGCCTTGCGCAGCTCAGCCACATCGGCCTTGTTGTCCTTAACGGCATCATACTTGAACCAGTCACGGGTGTACCAGCGCTCCACATGTCCGCTGCGGCTGCTCAGGAAATGTCCCGGCAGGAACGGCTCATACTCAGTGCAGATACCCTCAAGTGCCTTGAGCTCACTGGCCACACAGATGTGCCCCTGCGCATCCTTTCCTATATAAAGAGGTATGACGCCTATCGGGTCACGAGCCACCAGATACTCGTCACGCTCAGCATCATAAAGCGCAAAGGCAAAGATTCCGTTCAGGCGCTCCAGCATGCGGATAAAGTCCTCCTGGCTGCCGCCAGCCCTTACAGCATCGCGGTAAAGCGCCAGTATAACCTCACAGTCACTGCCGGTACTGAATGTGTATCGGCCAGCGTATTCACGGCGTATTGCCTGATGGTTGTAAATCTCACCGTTAACGGCCAGCACCTGCAGACGGTCCTCACTGAACAGCGGCTGGCCGCCTGACTGGGGATCAACAATACTCAAACGCTCATGAGCCAGAATGGCAGAGCCTCCGCACCAGATACCGCTCCAATCGGGACCGCGATGGCGTATCCTACGGCTCATTTCAAGCGCCTGATGGCGCAACTGCTCTGACTGCTCCTTAATCCTAAAGATTGAAACTATTCCACACATAGTATTTTGTTTTTGTTATTTGTTCTGTTTTGTCTAAGCGTTTGGAACAAAAAAAAGACTGATCAAATTGACCAGTCTTTTATGTTTTGTTCTTTATATACCCTGAATGATTAGCTTTCCCGCTGGCCAAAAGAAGTAACCATCCGAACCTGATTATTCTGGTTCTGATTCTGGTTATTCTGATTATTATTGGCAGCGTAAGCCAAAATTCTAGCCATATCTGTTTTTGCTAATTATGCCGCAAAAGTAAGCACTCTTTTTCTAACCACCAAACCATTTAACAAGAAAATATCACTTTATCACTAAAATTTTTCTTGCGCTTACATTTTGCCACCTATATATATAATAGCCTTACATTTTGCAACAACAAATTACACCCACAATGTCATTACACCTTCAGATTCTCTTTGGCCTGAGGATTGTTCTGCCATATGGTGCCAACCTTGGGGCAAGTATCCTTATCCGGGCAGTCGCCGCAAGTGGCATATCCTTTAGTTACAGCACATTTACGGATCTGGCACAAAGTGCTGCAGAATATGGTCTTGGTGCCATCCATGCGGCATCCCTCGCAGTTGATGTGCTCCGGCAAGATAGGTGCGTGGTTCAGTTCTGACCACAGCTTGGCGGTCTTCTCACGCAGTGCCTGGTCGTTATTCTTAGTGGCAATGAAGGCATCGCACTTACTACAATCCAATCCACAAATAGCAATCAATTGTTTCATATCAATAGTTAGTTATTTGCAAATGTAGCAAATATATTATTTTTGCCATCTCAATTAACCATTTATGGAAGACCAGCTATACTACAATATGTTCCAGGACCGTCTGGAGAGGGAACTGCTCAAGATCTGTACCGATGCGGGTATGCTCAGCGGAATAATGCTAAGGTCCGATGACATTGATCTAAAATGGAAGGAACTGGCGCCGGAGTATATTGCCGACGGCGTAAAGGAGATAGCCGCCTATCCCACCGTATCTGTGGCCTGGGCCGGTTATATAGGTATGGCTGTAGCCTGCTGGTGGAACCGCGATTGGAACAAGCTAAAGGGGCAGCCATACAGCGTGCTGCTGGGACCCAACGGCTTTGACGATATGGATGACCATATCCTTAAAGACATACTGGGCCTGCTGCCCGACGGCAAACAAGCCCGGCAGATTACCGCCCTGATGCAAACCTGCGCCCAGACCGCAGTAACATTCATACGTCAGGAAAAGATTGAGCCGCAAAGTTCACGCGCATTCTACGTCTATGCCCGTACCGTCCAGGTGATGTTCTCAATAGGCGCCGCTATAGAACTGCACCGTCTGGGTTATGAAATGAAGAAACTCAAGTGAAGAAAAAGCGCAAGTGGACATATAAGTTGTTTGTAAAGCTCCCCCTACTCTTTATAGCGTTGAGCTTTGCGTTGGTGCTGTTGCTGCGCTACGTTCCTGTAATATATACTCCGCTGATGCTCAAACGCGCCATCGAAAACCGCAAAGTGGAGTCATATGAATCAAAACACACCTGGGTAAGCCTGGATCAGATATCGCCCCAACTAGCCAAAGCTGTAGTTCTGACTGAGGACCAGAAGTTCTACGATCATCACGGTTTTGATTGGGAAGAAATCAGGAAAATGCGGAACGATCACCTGAACAAAGGGACCAAGCTGCGCGGCTGCAGTACCATATCGCAGCAAACAGCCAAGAATGTATTCTCATTCGGGTCCCGCACAGGCATAAGAAAAGTTTGGGAGGCCTACTGGACCGTTCTGATTGAATTGCTATGGAGCAAAGACCGGATAATGGAAGTCTATCTTAATGTGATTGAGATGGGCCCGGGCATCTATGGTGCCGAAGCCGCCGCTCAGCAATACTACAAATGTCACGCCAATAAACTTACCCGCAGGCAGGCCGTATCCATTGCCATTTGCCTGCCCAACCCGTTAAAGAGCAATCCCACCAAACTCACCCCCTATCAGACCAGTCGCTGTAACCGGCTGTTGGAGCAGATGCAATGACTCAAAAGTACTGCAGACTTGCCAAATGAATCGTCATATTTACATTTACAGCAAATGTTACTGCAAACTTATCAAGTTATTAAATAAATACTTAATTTTGTGGCACAAAAACAACAATCATCTTTAATAATCAATAAATGAAAAAACTTTCAACAATCGCACTCATTGCGTCCATAGCACTGATGAGCGCATGTGGTCCTAAAGATCCGGGTCTTAAGGACGCTTACAAGAACTATTTCAAGATTGGTGTTGCCGTTACCCCGCGTAACGTAACTGATTCACTTCAGGCAGCAGTTATCCTCAAGGAGTTCAACAGCATCACAGCTGAGAACTGCATGAAACCGGGTGAGATTCATCCCCAGCCTGGTGTTTGGAATTTTACACAGGCCGATGCCATCGCAGACTTCTGCCGCAAGAACGGCATCAAGATGCGTGGTCACTGCCTGGTATGGCACAGCCAGTTCGCCAACTGGATGTTCAACAAGTATGATGAGAACGGCAACCAGGTTGTTGAGCGTGATGAGAACGGCGACACAATTTGGGTTGAGCAGCCCGCTCGTGGCGGCTTTGGTGGTTTTGGAGGTTTCGGCGGTTTCGGCCAGATGCCTCAGGGTGCTCCTCAGGGCGGCCAGCGTCCGCAGGGTGCTCCCCAGCAGGGTGGTCAGAGACAAGGCGGCCAGCGTCAGCAGGGTGCTCCTCAGGGCGGCTTCGGTGGCTTCGGTGGCTTTGGCGGCGGTGCTCCTCAGGGTGGCCAGCGCGCACAGGGTCAGGCTCCTCAGATGACCAAGGTTCCCAAGTATGCCAAGGCAACCAAGGAAGAGTTCTACGATTCACTCCGTGCACACATCCACACCATCATCAACCGTTACAAGGACGTTGTTTACTGCTGGGATGTTGTTAACGAGGCTATGAGCGATGCCAACAACCCCGATGCTCCTTACGAGCAGTCATTCCGTCAGTCAACCGCTTATCAGCTCTGCGGTGACGAGTTCATTCTCAAGGCTTTCCAGTTCGCTCACGAGGCTGATCCCAACGCCGGTCTGTTCTACAACGACTACAGCGCTTGGACTCCTGCCAAGAGAACCTACATCTACAACATGGTCAAGAAGTTGCAGGCCGAGGGTGCTCCTATCACCGGTATCGGCATGCAGGGTCACTACAACATCTATGACAACCCCACCATCGAGGACTTTGAGAAGGCTATCCAGATGTATCTTGAGCTGGTTGACGATATCCAGATCACCGAGTTTGACGTACGTATCAACCACGAGGCCGGCGGTCAGCTCCAGTTCAGCCGCGGCGAGGGTCAGGTTCTTACCGACTCTATCGCTCAGCTGCAGATGGCCAAGTATGACGAGCTCTTCAAGGTTCTGCGCAAGTACAAGAAGAACTTCTCTTGCGTAACATTCTGGAACCTGGGTGACCGCGATTCATGGCTGGGAGCCAACAACTTCCCGCTGCTGTTTGACGGTCAGTACCAGCGCAAGCCCGTGTACTACACCGTACGTGATTTCAAGAAGTAATCAGCATTACTCATAAAATTGAAGAGGATGGCCAAACGGTCATCCTCTTCTTTTTTATAGGTAATTATTACGTTTAAAAGGAGATTCCTAACACAAAGTAAGCCATCTCAGAGCATGGATTCAAGGTCACTCCTGCCGATATAGGGAGGCTGAAACTATCCGTTATCTCCAGTGATTTTACGGCAGTAAGAGATATGTTGGTCACTGCAAAGCCGTCAGTTCCATATAACGGGCTCTCAAACGGAACCACACCCAATGTCGCCGTCCAGTCTGCTCCACCGGCACTGAACGGTGCCGATAATTCACAATATGAACTGAATGCAAAGTCGCCGTTTGCCTTGTAATCATTGCCCGCAAAGTTTGTGTTCCAGGTTATCGATGCAAACCCAAAGTCATATCCCGCAAAAGCCTCGAACACATGATTGGTTGCTTTCTCGTCATACCTGAAATATCGCCCTTCCGGCTCCGGGCCCACATTGAACCAATAATCGGTAATGCCAACGCTCGCACCTGCCAGACTGTAGCTTAACGTTATGTCAAACTCTTTTGTATCGGCAAAACGTACTATTCCGGTACTGCCCCAGAGAGAAAGGTCAAACCCTGCGGCGCTAACTCCAAGTGAGGGTTGTATTGCCGCTTCACCCAGGTCACAACCGCGCCATATATAGCGGCTTACCACATCGGCCCCTACTGTCGTTTCCACTTCGGCGCAAACAGGTGCGCCAACCGTCATCACTAATGCTACTAATGCTATCTTTTTCATAATCACTGTCTTAAAAAGTTATTGTTTGTGTTTTAAAAAAAGAGCCTTGAGATACAGAAGTCCATCCTCCCAAATCTTCTTTATGGACATAGTAAAGATTTAAAATACGAATCAAATAGAGTTCAGACGAATCCCTGTCTCCCAAGGCTCAACTTTTCCGCTCGACCCGAAGGGGCGCTTTCACCAAGCGAAGCGACTGAAAGAATTCTAAATTCTCAATTTTCAATTCTCAATTAAATATTGTATGCGGTCTCTCCATGCTCATATATATCCAGTCCCTCCTCCTCTACACGGGCCTCGACGCGGATTCCGTGAACTTTCTTGAGGATTACGAATGTGAGCAGACCCAGACCGAATGACCATGCGCAGGTTACCAGTGATCCAAGAGCCTCAACGCCCAGGAAGTGCCAGCCACCGCCGTAGAACAGTCCGCCGTCAAGGGCAAACATACCGGTCATGAGTGTACCCAGGATACCGCAAACTCCGTGTACCGAAACAGCACCTACAGGATCATCAATCTTGCAGACCTTATCAATCAGGGCAACTGAACCAACCATTGCAACACCGCATACGGCACCTATGATAGCAGCACCTCCTATTGATACAAGGTCGCAACCGGCTGTGATACCTACCAAACCTGCCAGGATTCCGTTGCACACCAGTGAAAGTGAAGGTTTGCCGAATACCAGCCATGTAAGGAACAAAGCTGCAAGTCCACCCGTAGCGGCAGCCATGTTGGTTGTGCACATCACATGAGATATGGCTATTGCGTTCTCCGCACCTTCGGCAGCCAGCTGTGAACCCGGGTTGAAACCAAACCATCCGAACCACAGGATGAATACGCCCAGAGCGCCGAATGTCAGGTTGTGACCGGGAATAGCACGGGATTCGCCCGTCTTTGAGTATTTACCGATACGCGGACCAAGTACCATAGCACCTGCAAGAGCAATCACACCACCGCATGAGTGAACCACAGTTGAACCTGCAAAATCGTGGAAACCAAGCTCTGAGAGCCAGCCACCACCCCAGGTCCAGTGACCCTCGATGGGATAAATGATTACCGATATAATGATTGAAATAAGTACGTACATGGAGAACTTGGTACGCTCAGCCATACCGCCTGATACTATTGTGGCAGCAGTGGCGCAGAATACAGTCTGGAAAATCAGCGTGCACTCTGCCGGAATGTTTGTGTCGCCATAGAATGACCAGTCAAAAAGATGAAGGCTTCCTATGAAACCGTTGCCGCTTCCGTGCATCAGGCCGAATCCTATCATCCAGAACAGGAATGAACCTACCATGAAATCCACAAAGTTCTTCATCAATATGTTAGCCGTGTTCTTGGAACGGGTAAAACCAGCCTCCACCAGCGCAAAACCAGGTTGCATAAAGAACACCAGCATAGCTGCTATCAACACCCAGACTGTATCCAGTCCGCTTATGCTACTCCCACTTACTGTTGTGATAATGTCTTCCATAACTTAATGATTTAATTGTTTCTACACTTACTTCTTATCTCTCAATACAGTATCGCCGTGTTCTCCGGTACGGATTGACCATGTGTCATCCACGGGACTCACGAATATTCGGCCATCACCCACCTGACCCGTACGGGCTGCACCCATAATGGCATCGATGGCGGGCTGTACAAACTGGTCTCGGCAGATGATCGTTATCTCAATGCGTGAGATAATGTCAGTGCTGTACATAACGCCACGATAGATGCGGTCCTGACGGGCCTGACCGATGGCATGTACCTCTGCGTAAGAGAACCAGTTGATGTCAGCCTCAAAGAGTGCTTCCTTTACATCCTCAAACCGCGTTTTCCGGATGATCGCTTCAATTTTTTTCATAGTGTTTGTTTTTAAAAGGTTTATTGAAAAATGGTTATACAACAAAAAAGACTGATCTAAACTAGACCAGTCTTTATATTGAATTCTCTATTTATCTACGATGTTTAGCTTACCTGCTGGTCAAAAGGTATAACCATCGGAACCTGATTATTCTGGTTCTGATTCTGCTGCTGCTGATTATTCAGCTGAACAGTGGTTATATAGACCATACCGTATAACATAAACTACGTTGTTGTTTCAATTTTCGCTGCAAAGGTAAGAACTATTTTGATACATTGTTCACCAAAACCGCAAAAATTTTACTTTTTTCCATCAAATTTCCAAAATCTCATGCAAATAGAAAGCACAACTTACAAATCTGCAGCATTCTGCCAAAAAAGGGACGGTCAACCCGCCCCTTAGTCACATAACGCCCCGATTTATTCTACAGTCGCAGGAAATTCATATGTCTTTATGATATTTGTCTGATCATCGATCACTCCGGTCTTGCAAACATTTACAACTGCTTTCACAGCCAATGTGTCACTGATATGAGACTGGGCAATTGAATCACAGAGCTGGATAAGATAACTCTGATTATCCCTATTATCCTCGAACGGTGTGGAAAGCACTCCCATGAACCTGTTTTCAAATGCCGATGTTGTCTTGAAATAGATACCACCCGATGCATACTCATAACCAACTATCTTGCGCAGGTTGCGTTCGGTTGTCTTATATACTTTCTCTTCAAGTGCACTCTTCTTGTTTTCCAGCTCCTGGAAAGCCTCTTCCCTATTTGATGTAAATGAATATGTTACAAAAGGAGTAGTCAGAGCCTGACCCAGCTTATAAGTCTTAATAACCTCCGCCTGCTGCTCTTTACCCGGAGTCGGATCATAGGTGTTACGTATAAGGTCAAATACCAGATAAATACTCTTGATATTCTGGTAGCGATTGATTACGCCATCACAAGCATTTATCATTTTCTGGTCATCAGGACTTGAAAGAGTGTTATATACATCACCGTTAGCACCGATTGCACTATTCAGGGCTTCAAGAATGTTACTACTTTCAGTACGATCATAATAATTCTTTACAAACGTGTTAGTCTGGCTGACAGAATAAGAGTAAGTCTTGATATAATTCACATTTTCCTCTTTATCACATGCAGCCATAATAAAAACTAAGCAGCACAGTACAGTTGCAAAAACAAACTGATTCTTTTTCATTTTCATTTTTTCTACTATTTGATTAAACTTCACAAAAGTATAAAAAACAAATAGAATTACAAGACAAGAATAGCCAGATAAAATCACAGCAATTCCCCAGCAAGCGCACAGTAAAGCTTCTGACAACCCAAACTGCACATTTTGTAAAATAACAAAGAATAAGTATTTTTACATCCATTAAAACCGAAACTAACCTCACTATGAAACTCTCATATTACATTTCAATTATGGTGGCGCTCACCATAACAGCAGCAACACCTGCTAACGCGCAGATTACCATAAATGAGGTGCTTGCATCAAACGGCAGCATCAATACCGACCCCGATTACGGCACAAATGCCGACTGGATAGAGCTGTACAATGCCGGCCAGACCGACGTGGACCTGAGCGGCTGGTCAATCACAGACAACCTGAACAAGCCCCAAAAGTACATTCTTCCCCACGGAACATCCATCAAAGCAGGAGGTTATCTGCTCATATGGTGCGATGACAATGGCACCAGACTTCACGCCAGTTTCAAGCTGAGTGCCAACGGTGAAGAGGTTGGCCTTTTTGACGCGGACGGGAAACTGGTTGACAGCATCTCTTTCGGACCCCAATTCGGTGATGTAAGTTATGGCCGCTCCATAGATAATACATCAACAAATCTCTTCTTCATGACCCCCACTCCCGGTGCCGCCAATACCACCCAGGGCTATACCGGCCGATCCAACCAGCCGGTAATACTCACACAGGGCGGAGCCTATGCCGGATCTGTCACGGTTACCATAACCAATGACCAGGGCGGTGTGGTTTATTATACCACCGATGGCTCGGAACCAACCCGGAAGTCAAAAGTATATTCCGCCCCGCTTACGTTCACCAGGACTACGGTGCTCAGGGCATGCATACTTGAAGACGGCAAGATGCCCGGTCCTACCAAAACCATGACATATTTCCTTAACAATGAGTTCCAGGGGCACAGCCTGCCGGTGGTATCGCTGGCAACAGAAAGCAGCAATTTCTGGGACTCCGAGCATGGAATATACGGTTACACCAACAAGTATAATGAGAAGGCCGATTTTGAGATTCCGGTAAACATAGAACTCTATGAGAACAACGGCAGCGACAGGGCTGCATTCAACGAGGCGACAGGCGTAAAGATAAACGGTCTCTACGCATGGCAGGTGCCGCAGAAAATGCTCGGAGTCTATTTCAGGAAGAAATACGGCGAGAGCAAACTGTCATACCAGCTGTTCCATGACGATGAGCGCACCACGTTCGATGACTTTGCCCTGCGTGCATCGGGCAATGACTGGAACTATACCATGTTCCGCGACGGTCTTCTTCAACAGGCATGCCGCAAGGGCGGTCTCAATCTTGCCCTGCAGGCATTCCGTCCGTCGGTAGTATATCTTAACGGAGAATTTCTGGGAATCCACAACATACGCGAAAAGGTCAACGAAGAGTATATAGAAACCCGCTACGGGCTAGAGTCCGGCACATTTGACATGATTGAAGGTGACCAGAACATTGAGGCCGGCGATATGGTGGAGTGGAAACACTACAAGGAACTGTGGCAGAAAGACCTTAGCGTACAGTCCAATTATGACGCCCTGGCCGCTGTGATGGACGTTGAGAACTATACAGACTTCATGGTGGCGCAGATATACAGCCACAACACATCCGTTGACCACAACCCCATGGCTTGGAAGCCAAAGGGCAGCGGTGAGTGGCGTTGGATATTTACTGACGGAGACCGTGGTTTCAACAGATATGCCGATGACTTTGCCAACTGGTATGCCAAAAAGACCAACATGCCATTCGGGTCAATGCTCAAGAATAAAGGTTATCGCAAATATTTCTGCAAACGCACCGCCGACCTCCTGTTCACAGCGTTCAACCCCGAGGAGATACAGCGCCAGGTGACAGAGCACGCCAAGGATATAGAGCCGCTTATGGAACAGCAGGTTCAGAGGTGGCTGGGCACCAGCAGCTCCTACAGCGGCGATGCGCTCACATCCACCAGGCAATGGCGCAGCAGGATAAGCTATCTGCGGGATTTCTGCAACGGCCGTCCCATAATGCTGCTTTGGGACATGTATGAGAACTACAGCACAGGTATGCCCGTCATGCTCACCCTTACCGGCAAGTCCGGTTTCACCTTCAACGGTCTCTCCATTAATAGGGACAAATGGAGCGGATCATACCCGTCCGATATGGAAATAACCCTTACCGCCGGACAGCGCGTAGGCTATACGTTCAAGGGTTGGCGTGAGAATGTCGTAAAGAAGCTGATATCCACCGGCAGTAGTTGGAAATATCTTGATGACGGAAGCAGCCCCGCTTCATGGTATGCAGATTCATTTAATGACTCAGGATGGAAAACGGGAACATCGCCTCTGGGATATGCCACTGACAGCAGGATGACAGACTTGATAAAGACTACCGTAGACTACGGCTCAAGCAGTTCCAAATATGTAACCACATATTTCCGTCAAAAGTTCAACATCAATGATGATCCGTCATCTTATCTGCAGATCAAGCTTCGCCTTATGCGCGATGACGGCGCGGTTGTATGGATCAACGGCAAGCAAATCATCCGCAGCAACCTCAGGGAGAACTTTGACACCAGTCCGCTGGCCGACAACTATGCCATTCCCAACCATGCCGCCATAAAATATCTCACGTATGATATCGACCCCTCCTGCCTCCGTCAGGGAGAGAACACCATAGCCGTTGAGATTCACCAGACCTCCAGGACCAGCACTGATATCATAATGGACGTTGAGCTTCTGGCAGTGCTGGCTCAAGCGGCATCACTCAACCGGTTAGGCGGGCAGACCAGCCCTACAATCAAGCTGACCATTGATTCCGATATTGCAATAGAGGCAATGTATGAGCCGGACGGCCTCAACATGCTCCCTGATACCATATTCACCGATATGACCTTGCTCAAGTCCAAGTCACCCTACTATACTGCGTCCGATGTCACAGTCGTCAAAGGCGCACGCCTCACCATTGAGCCTGGTGTAGAGATAAGGTTTGCACCCAAATCATGCATGATTGTCCACGGAGGCCTTACCGCTCAGGGCACCCGTTCGGACAGCATACGTTTTGTGCTCAATCCACAATACGCCGGACAGGCCTGGGGAGCGCTCTGCTTAATTAACAGCGATTCCAAGTCAACAATCAGTTATGCAACCATGACTGATGCCAGCCAAGGTCCGCGCCTGTACAACTGTGTGGCAGCCATATCGGCATATAACTGTCAGCAACTTGTGCTTGACCATCTTAACATAACAGATGTTACCAGCAATCCCATCGCGGCCCGTTACAGTGACGTCACGCTCACCAACAGCATAATACACAGTCGTGTTACGGGTGACCTCATCAACATCAAGTACGGTAAGGGACGCGTAGAGCACTGCACCTTCATAGGCAATGACCAGGTTGACACCGATGCCATAGACTTTGACGGCATAAACGGCGGAATCATAAGGGATGTGGTGGCTCACCACTTCCTGGGCGACAACAGTGACGCCGTAGATATAGGCGAGCAAGCCCTGAACGTAGTCATTGACAGCCTTATGGCATACAATATAACCGACAAGGGCATAAGCGTGGGACAGCGCTCAACCGTAAAGGTAAGCAACTCCACATTCATCCAGACCAACATGGGCATCGCCGTAAAGGACTCATGTCATGCCGATGTTGACAGATGCACGTTCTTTGCCGTAGCAACTCCGGTAGCCTGCTATGAGAAGGTCGAAGGCCGTCTGGGCGGAAATGCCGTAGTAACAGAATGCATACTTTCCAACAGTTATGACCACACATACCAATGCGATGACAGGTCCAGCATCAGGTTCAGCGCATCGCTCTCAGACGGTGATACACTCTCCATCGGTAACCTGTACGGCGATCCGCAGTTTACATCGGCCACGGAATTCCTGTTAACGCCTGCCAACTTGAATATTGGCTCTCTGTACATGCCCGAGACCCCGCAGATGGAACCCGTAATAAGTGAAATCTGCTACCACCCCAAACTTGATTCCGAGTCCGAGTACATAAGGATTTACAATCCAGCCGATGCTCCTTTTGACATAAGCGGATATATACTGAGCCAGGCCTTTGACTTTACATTCCCTCAGGGAAGCCTGATTCCGGCACACGGAAGCGCCTACATTGCTGCCAACGCCTCCAAGCTCACACCTAAAGTCAATGATGATCAGGTCTGGCAGTGGACCGACGGAAAACTCTCCAACAACGGCGAATCGGTACGTCTGAGCAATGCGGCAGGCATAGTCGTTGACCAGGTCAGCTACATGAGCGTAGCTCCATGGCCCGTATCAGAACAATCAGGCACCACAGTACTGCTCCTGCGTGACCTCAATGCTGACAACCACATTGCCGCCAACTGGACCCTAAAACAGTATCCCGACAATGTAGAGCTGATACCCGCCACCCCAGGTACGAATGTGTTTTATGACCTTAACGGCCGCCCAATAGAAGGCCCACCCCATGGCATAGTAATAATCAACGGCAAATTATATTTCTACAAATAGCAAAATCACAGCAATTCCCCAGCAAGCGCACGGTAGTTTTTTGGGGGGTAAGGGTATCAGAAACCATCGCCACCCTCGGCGTGTCAGAGGGAGGGGCCCGCAGCAGTTTGTAGCTATACTGAAACTCGGAACTTGTTCAGGGTTTCAGGATAGATGCAAAGTGGTGTGGGAGGGATAGCGCGAAGCGCGTAGTTTCAGATACCCTTACCCCCAAAAAACTACTGTGCGCTTCTGACCGCCTCAACAAAGGCTTTGAAAAGAGGATGCGGATTCTCAGGGGTGCTTTTGTACTCAGGATGGAACTGTGAGCCTATAAAGAACGGGTGCACTGTCTGCGGGAGTTCCACGATCTCAGTGAGACCGGTTTGTGGATTGTGCCCTGATGCAATTAGTCCTGCATTCTTGAAGTCTTCGGCGTACTTTGCATTGAACTCATAACGGTGGCGGTGACGCTCAGAAATCATCGTCTTACCATATACCTTATATGCAAGCGTATCCTTGCTGATCAAGCATTCATATGCGCCCAGGCGCATAGTCCCACCCTTCATGGTAGTCTTCTTCTGATCCTCCATCATATCTATCACCGGATGCGTAGTATCAGGATTGACCTCGGTCGATTCGGCATCCTTGAATCCCAGGACGTTACGTGCAAACTCCACCACGCACATCTGCATACCAAGACAGATGCCAAAGAACGGAATCCTGTTCTCACGTGCATACCTGATAGCCTCAACCTTACCCTCCAGACCACGTGACCCGAATCCCGGAGCAACCAGAATACCCTTTATGCCTTTCAGTTTATCTGCCACGTTATCAGCGGTAATATCCTCGCTGTTAACGGAATGTACATGAACCTTGCATGAATTAGCCGCACCGGCGTGAACAAGAGCTTCAAGGATTGACTTGTAAGCATCCTGCAATGAGACATATTTGCCCACCAGTGCAATGTCAACCTCACTCTTGGGATGCTTAAGACGCTCCAGGAACTCCTTCAGCCCCGACAGTTCCGGCTGATTGAAATTCTCAATGCCCAGCTTGCGCACCACCAGCTCATCCAGATGCTCCTCATGCATATTCAGAGGCACCTGATATATGCTCCATGCATCAATGCTCTGGATCACGTGACCGGGCTTTACGTTGCAGAACAGGGCAACCTTGCGACGCAGGTCTGCATTAAGGGGATGCTCGGTACGGCATATGATCACGTCGGGCTGCACACCCGCCTGCTGCAGCATCTGTACAGAGTGCTGTGTAGGCTTGGTCTTCAGCTCCTTTGCTGCACTCAAGTAAGGCACAAGCGTAAGATGTATTGACATGCATGAGCCCTCGGGCAGCTCCCACTGCAGCTGACGCACCGCCTCTATGAACGGCAATGACTCCATATCACCCACCGTACCGCCAATCTCGGTCAGCACCACATCATATTCGCCGGTCTGGCCAAGCAGCAGCATACGCCGTTTTATCTCATCTGTGATATGAGGCACAATCTGCACCGTCTTGCCCAGATAAGCGCCCTCACGCTCCTTCCTGATTACGGTATCATATATCTTACCGGTAGTAACGTTGTTTGCCTTCGATGTATAAACGCCCAGGAAACGCTCGTAATGCCCCAGGTCCAGGTCAGTCTCAGCGCCGTCCTCAGTCACATAGCACTCGCCGTGCTCATAGGGATTAAGGGTACCGGGATCGATGTTTATGTACGGGTCAAACTTCTGGATTGTCACCCTAAGCCCTCTGGCCTGCAGCAGTTTGGCCAATGAAGCTGCAATAATTCCCTTACCGAGCGATGAAACCACCCCACCGGTAATAAATACGAACTTTGTCTCCATATTGTTCAAGAGTTTTACAATATGGAGAACAAAGATACGATTATTATTTCAATCTGCAAGCAGATGAATCAAATAATTGACAAATTGTCACTTCTTATTTGGAGTCAGCCTATACATTGCCACATCGTGGCCGGGAACCGTAACCTTAAGGGCTTTCTTGGTGTTACCCACCTTGGCCTTCTTGGCATTCTCCTCCCACAGGTTCTCTATATTATAGGTAATTGCATCGAAAGATGTTGAGAGATGACTCACCTCATCATCAGTCAGGTTATAGTCCTGCCAGTTTATGTTGCACTCCACAGGCTCAGTGCTGCGGTTAAGCAGGCAGAACGCCCAGTCACCGCCCTCTAACGGCTTGAACCAATACTCTATCTCATTCTCAGTCTTGTAACGCAGTCCCTGCACGCCCAGCTTGTCCTGGTCTATGGCTATCACTTTCTTGTTCAGGATTATGGCGCGGGTCTCATCGGTCATCTTTGAAAGGTCATTGCCCAGAATCAGCGGAGCTGCCATCATGCACCACATGCTGAAATGGGCGCGGTCCTCGTTCACGCTCATGCCGTTGCCTACCTCAAGCATATCGGGGTCATTCCAGTGGCCCGGGCCTGCATACTTGCGCAAGGGAGCGTTCTGGTCAATGATACTCAATACCGTCTGACCCCAGCCGCGCTGACGCGGGTTACCTGCAAAACGGGCTGTGATATCGCCTGTGGTACGCCAAGAGTGGCCAACCTCAGCAGCCCATTCCCAGGGCTTGTTTGTACCCCACTCGCACATGCTGAAGAATATCGGGCGGCCCGCAGCACGCAGTGCGTCACGCATCAGCGCATAAGCACCACGCGGGTTTATGTTCTCGCTCGAGCACCAGTCATACTTAAGGTAGTCAATACCCCACCGTGCATACTGAAGCGCATCCTGATACTCATGTCCGAAACTTCCTGTACGGCCTGCACAAGTACGGCGGCCCGCATCGGAATATATACCCAGTTTCATGCCTTTTGAGTGTACATAATCGGCCAGAGCCTCAATTCCTGAAGGGAATGTCTTGGGATCGGGCTGTACAAAACCGTCTGCATCACGTTCACCGTGCCAGCAATCATCCATGTTAAGGTAAATGTATCCTGCATCCACCAAACCTTCGGCCACCATGGCATCGGCCTGCTCGCGTATAAGTTTCTCACTTATGTTCTGTCCGAACTTGTTCCAGCTGTTCCATCCCATCTGTGGCGTATCGGCCAGACCTTCCCATTTCTGCGCCATGCCCCATCCGGGCACCAGTGCAATGGCTGCCACGAGCAGCACTTTTGTAAGTTTTCTCATAATTGTCATGTTGTTAAGGTTATGTTTCTTGATGACGCAAAAGTAGCGGAAATGATTCCCATACACTAATATTTCTACCTAAAAATAAGTATATTCAGTTATATGCGTTATCTTTGACCCCAGTTTTTAACCTAAAACAACTTAATTATGAGCAAATTTGAAAGGATTATCTGCAAATCAGGCATTCTGGCAATCGTCGGATTATTGACAGTTCTGTCATTCTCATCATGCGACAAAGATGACGACAACACAACCACAACTACTGATAACAGCGCCATTCTGGGAACATGGAGAATGATTGGCGAGGAGTATCATCCCGCCATAGCCACATTCAAGTCCAACGGCGAGTACGTATGGGAATGGGGCGGCATAACCGGCCTTAAGGACAACGGCACCTACACCTATAAAGACGGTGTCATAACAATGACCATGAAGGAGCGTTGGGAGCGTGATATGGATTGGGTTGACGGAGAGAGAGTCTTCGGCGAGTGGCAAAAGATGACCGAAATCAGCCCCGAAGATCCTACCACAAGAGTATGCACCGTCTATACTGCCCAGGAGAGCTTCCTTATCTGGAATTTTGGCGGTGACTATTTTTACAGACCCTACAACGAACACGGCTACACCGAGTTCAACGCCGTAATATTCATGCTAAACGACAAATTCCAGGAGCCCACTATAAATATTGACGAGAATCTGGTTAAAGGTGAATGGATATCCACTGATTCAGAAGGAAAACTGGACGGTCGTATTATAATTGAAGGCAACAATTATACCGCATACAGCGCTTACCCATTGAGCATCCAGGATGAAAGCGGCGAATGGATTGAAGTGCTTACCTCAAACAAAACTACCGGTACATACCGTTTCGACAGAGGATTCTTTATAGTCAACGTGAGCAAATATGAATGTTCATCCGAATTTAAAGGATATGACAGGGAGACCGGAAGGTCAATATACGAATACTCTACCGTCAATCCCACCACTCTTGAAGCAGAGAGATGGATTACCTCAGAAACGATAGAAAGTATGGAGCAGATTATGGTGTATGTTTACAACAACAGACTGTTCTTCCAACAACAATACGATCGTGAGGCCAAAGTTTACAAGAAGAAATAACACTTTCCTGCAACAACGCATTTGAACAATCAACCCCGCCTGCATCAGCAAGCGGGGTTGTTTCTTTAAAATGATACAAAAGGGGTCAGACCCCAATTGTATCATTTGCTCACTACAATCCTTATGCGCGCTTTCTCCTTACCGGGAATCACCTGCATCTCCAGGGTACCGGTAGTCTTTGTGCCCTCGCCCAGCAGCGTCAGCTTTGATGTTACGGTCGGTTTAGGATTTGCCTCATCCGATATCACCTGGGCCTCGGTAAGCTGACCCGACCACAGCACCGGACCGTATGAGTGGCTCAGCGTCCAGGTACCGGCGTCAATATCGTCAAACCAGTACTCATTCACGTTCTCCTTAAGCATGATGTACCTTGTGCCTGCGCCCTGGGCATATCCGGCATTGCCTCCGCCGCCACGCTTGGCAATCTGAAGTTCTGCACCAAGCCCTATGGTCTCACGCGGGTTCTCGCTATACACCGGCAGACCGCTTGTAAACGCCTCCACATCAAAGTAATACTCCGGTTTAGTGTTCATGCTGTGCATGTAAAGCTGGTTCTTGCCATAAACTATATAGCTGTTGTAAAGCTTGTTCTTCTCAATACCGTAGCGTATTACATATCCGTCAGCACCGGCCACAGGCTCCCAAATCACGTTGGCTTCACGGCGGTCCTCAGGATTGCGTACAGCCATGAACTTGGTCACCTTCTGGGTCTTCATCTTCGATGTGGTGCCAAACACGCGCAAATCCTTTATCGAGAACTTGGCATTATCGTATGTGGCCACGTTCACCACCTTCACGTAACGGGCATTGACCGGCTTCTCCAGCTCGTTGTAGTCATGCTTCAACTCCATCTTGTTCTGTGGCTTGCTGATGATACGTGTCCAGTTTGAGTTATCGTTCGATACAAACACCTCATAGCACTGGTACAGCTGCTCGGTCTGGGCCTGCTGCGGTCTTGCACCGCCCATACCGCCGAATCCGCCCATACCGCCGCCGGCACGCGCAGCACCTATATGGTCCCAGTTAATCTGTACGGCATTGATAGATGCCTGAGCGCCCAGATCCACGGTAAAGAACTCGCCCTTATCGCCCGTAGCGGCCACCCAGCAGGTCTTGAAATCCTCATCAAGAGCCTGGCTTGGAGCATAATTCTCAAATGTGGACGAAACCATAGCCTTCTTGTTTACCGACAGCAGCTTCCAGTTAACGTAGTTATCTACACCGCCAACCTTGCGCTCATCGGGATAGTACTGCGGATAGTCACCCAGAGCGGTATTTGAGTACATCACACCCTGTGCATCCACAGCCGTAGGATATATGGCCAGTTCCGATCCGCGTCCGCCCTCACCGTACTGTGCGGGAATCATGCAGATGGTCCAAAGGTTACCCTTCTTGTCGTGGAAGGTGCTTCCGTGTCCGGCACCCACCTGGAAACCGCTGGTCTTGAAAGTAAGCGGGTTGTGCTCGCTGTATGTGAACGGACCCATGGGGCTGTCTGATACATATATACCGTGTGAATATGAGATAAACTCCAGACCTATGGCTGCATACTGTAGATAGTACTTACCGTTATGCTTTATCATGTACGGGCCTTCAATCCATGGCAGCTCCTCGGGGCCGTAGTCACGACGTCCGTTGAATATGGAATAAATCACATCCTCGGGCTTGCGCACCTCAAATCCGTGGTTCTTTATGTCACTCCAGAACAGCGGCTTGGGCTCACCCTTCTCCTTGAACGTGGTCTTGTCCAGCTCCACAACCTGGAACGGCATGATCTGTGACCAGCCAAAATACATGTACAGGCGGCCGTCATCGTCCACAAACATGTTGGCGTCACCGTAGCGGTCACTGCTCAGCTCGCCTATCTTCTCCCACTCGCCCTTGCGCGGGTCTATGGCGCGATACACGTTACGGTTGTTCATCGAGCAGCCTATCAGCTTGCCGTCCATCTCCACTACCGATACCACACCGGCGGGATAGCCCGGGGCATCCACGTAAGTCCAGTTGCGGAAATCGGGAGAATACCAGTATCCGCGTCTGTGCGATACGAACAGGAAATAGTCGTTGTCATAGATTATCACCACAGGTTCGCCGCCACGCACGGCTCTCTCGTTTCCCACCACCACATCCAGCGGATTACAGAAAGTATGCCGCGTCTGGGCCTGCACTGCAAGACCTGCCAACGGCACGGCAACACACAAAAGTGATTTCAGCAAAAGATGTCTCATATAGAAAGTTATTAAGGTTAGTAAAACACTGCTTTCGCAAAAATAATCAGATTCTCATTATCTTTGCAATCGTGATGGAAAAAATTGGGGTATTGTTCAAAAAGAACAGGGAGCAGATAATGCAGTTCATAAGGTTCTGCATTGTAGGAACCATAGCGGCAGGCATCCACTACGGAATCTACTATGTGCTCTTACGCATCGGTGCCGGGCATAACCCCGCATACGCAACCGGCTACATCATCTCATTCATCTGCAACTTCATAGCCACCAGCTATTTCACCTTCCATTCCAGCCCGTCATGGGGACGGTTCATCGGGTTCGCAGGCAGCCACGCGGTAAACTTCATCCTTCACATGGTGCTGCTCAACCTGTTCCTCTGGATGGGAATGCATGAACTCATTGCCCCCATAGCCGTAATGCTGGTGGCCATGCTGGTCCAATACACCATCCTGAACTTTGTCTTTAAAGGCGGCCGGAAGAAGACTGATGATTGAGAACTCTCAATTCTCACTCAAAAGTGACCGGTCAATGATGTAACGCGGCCTGCGTTTCATCTCCATGTACATCTTGCCTATATATGTGCCCACCACTCCTATAGCAATCGTCAGCACACTGCCTATGAACCAGACAGACAGCATGAGTGAACTCCAACCCGGCACATAGTGCCCCATAATGACCGATACCAGAACATATATGAGCATGGCAAAAGCCAGTATCAGCATTACGACACCTATAACCGTTATGATCTGTATGGGTCTGATAGAGAATGAAGTAATACCGTCAAAAGCCAGATTCAGCATCTTGCGCAGCGTATATTTGGACTTGCCGTGCTCGCGGTTTGAAATCACATCATCTACGGTAGCGCTCTTGTAGCCTATCAGAGGAATCAGGCCGCGCAGATATATGTTGCGCTCCTCAAACAGAGCCAGCCCGTCAAGTGCCTTCCTGCCCATAAATCGGAAATCCGCGTGGTTATATACCGTCTGTACGCCCATGGACTCCTGGAGTTTGTAGAATGTCTGCGCAGTCATGCGTTTAAGAACCGGATCAGCCTCACGGCTCACCTTCACACCATATATTATCTCGTTTCCCTGCTCATACAAGTCCACCATCTGCGGTATGCACCTTATGTCATCCTGCAGGTCGGCATCTATGGTAACCACACCGTCAACCATGCCCCTGGCAGTCATCATTCCGGCCAGAATGGCATTCTGATGCCCTACATTGTGCGCCAGGCTTATTCCGCTTATCCGTTTGTCACCGGCATGAAGCTCCTCAATGATGCTCCACGATGCATCCAGGCTCCCGTCATTCACATACAGCACAAAACTGTCAGCACTGACCTTACCCTCCTTGACCATGGAATCCAGCAGTTCAATCAAGCGTCCTGCCGATACCCGGAGCATCTCCTCCTCATTGTAGCAGGGTGAAACAATAGCAAGTCTTATCATGTTTGATTATTTTGGCGTAAAGATATAAAAAATAAGAAGCGGAAAGAGTATCTTTGCTTTTCAAATATGGTAGCACTTAGTTTTGACACCGAAGAGTTTGACGTACCCCGCGAGCACGGAGTTCAATGGGATACGCTTAACGAGGGCATGGAAGTCTCCGTCATCGGGACCAACCGCATCCTGGATTGTCTCAAGGAGTGTGGTGTAAAAGGCACATTCTTCTGTACATCCAATTTTGCAAAGAACGCCCCGCAAGTGATTGAACGTATTATTGCCGAAGGGCACGAGATAGCCGCACACGGCTGTGACCATTGGGAACCCAAGCCTACGGACCTGGCCGACAGCAAACGCATCCTTGAATCGCAGACAGGCCTTACAGTCAAGGGGTATCGTCAGCCACGCATGTTCCCGCTCTCCCTGCAGGAACTTAAAAGGAACGGCTACGTGTATAACGCATCGCTTAACCCCTGCTTCATTCCAGGCCGATATATGCACCTTTCTACTCCCAGAACCTGTTTCATTGAGGACGGCATCATACAGATTCCCGCATCCGTATCGCCGCTGTTCAGGATTCCCATGTTCTGGCTGGCCCTTCATAACTTCCCGCTTTGGTACTACAAAAGGCTGGCCGGACGCATCCTGCGCCACGACGGATATTTCAACACATATTTCCATCCATGGGAGTTCTATCCGTTAGGAGAGCATCCGGAACTCAAGATGCCGTACATAATCCGTCATAATGCAGGTGAAGGCATGTACAACCGTCTGCGTGATGTAATACAGGACCTTCAGAAACATGGTGCCGATTTCGTGACATACAGTGAACTGGCAGCTTCATACTCCGCAAACAAAAAAAATAGATAGATAACTGAAAATATGACAGATAACACCAGTAAGTTCAAGCAATTCTTTTCCAATCCCAGGAATGTGTATCTTATCGGATTGGTATTGGGTATGGCAGCCACATGCATTGAGCTGGCACGCTGCCGCGCCGAGAATCTGGTCGATTTCCGTGATGCCACACACCTTTTCTGGCAAGGTATCTCGGCCTATACGCAGGAATACGTGGATCTGCACGACGGACGTTTCTTCATCTACTCGCCCGTGTTCAACATCCTGTTCACGCCGTTTGCATTCATGCCACGCTGGATAAGCGGAATCCTGTGGAACCTGTGTAACTACACCCTGCTCTTCCTGGCTATCAGGAACCTGCCCGGACACCTTAAGGACAAATCCACTCAGATAATACTCTATCTCACACTTATCATCGTAGAGAGTCTCTTCTGCTTCCAATATAATGTAGTAGTCTGCTACATATTCCTGTGGGCATTCATACTGCTGGAGAGAGACCGTCCGTTCTGGGCTGTACTGCTCATAATGCTGTCAGCCACAACAAAGATTTACGGCATAGTTGAGCTTGGGCTCCTGTTCTGCTATCCCAAGGTATGGCGTAACCTGGGTTATGCAGTGCTGTGCGGATTGGGTCTGCTCCTGCTGCCTGTCCTCCAAACCGGATTCCACGGACTCATTCCATGGTATATGGACTGGTTCAACGCTTTGGGCAGCCATCACGACACCACAGGCATCTACCCTTCAATTGTTTTCGCCATCCCCGGCATACTGCCCTATATGCGCATATTCCAGGCGTCAGTCATGGCAGTTCTCATAGCTGCATTCTTTGCCATGAAGAACCGCTGGAATGATTTCAGGTTCCGGGTACAGGCTCTTGGAATCCTCATGGGTTATATCATACTGTTCAGCGAGGCTGCCGAACCCCATACATACGTGATAGCACTCTCCGGATACATGATGTGCTGGTACACTTGGCGGGAACATACACTGTTTGACAAGATAATGTTCTGGGTAGTGTTTGTCCTGTTCAGCATAGTACCTACCGATGTACTCTGCCCCGCAAGCGTTCACCGGCTCATCAACAACACCCTGTTCTTCAACGTGTGGAGCTTTACTATAGTCTGGATAACAATGATTTACAAAACCGTTAAATACAACTAGGATTGATTATGAAAAGTTCAAGCAATTTCTGGGGTCTGCTGGCACTTGGTGTCTGCATAATCCTGTCGGTTAACAAGTTTACCGGTACAAAGCGTGTGGTAAATGTCAAAGGTCTGGCCACCCAGGAGGTTATGGCCGACCATGTAATCTGGCCCTTAGTCATTCAGGACGTTGACAATGACCTTATCAAGCTCTACTCGTCAATGGACAGCAAGAGCCAGGAGATAGTAAAGTTCCTCAAGGACGGCGGCATTAAGGAAAGTGAGATAAGCACCACAGCACCAACCGTTTATGACCGCAACGCCAACCGTTACTCAAACGAGTATATTGCATACCGCTATCAGATGCAGCAGGTTGTAACCGTCAGTTCAAGCAATGTGGAACTGGTTCGTCAGCTCATACTCAAGCAGGGAGACCTGCTCAAAAAAGGCATTGCCATAAGCGGCAATGACTACGAGCATCAGGTACAGTATGACTTCAACGGCCTCAACGACCTCAAGCCCCAGATGGTAGAGGTTGCAACCCGTAACGCCCGTGAGGTGGCTCAGAAGTTTGCCGATGACTCCGGCTCCAAGCTGGGCAAGATCCAGACCGCATCACAGGGCCAGTTCTCTATCTATGACCGTGACTCCAACACCCCCTGGATTAAGAACGTAAGAGTGGTTACATCAGTAACCTATTACCTCAAGTAATGCAGCTCATAAGGAAATACTTCCCGGACCTCACCAGCCTCCAGTATCAACAGCTGGAGGCTCTGGGGCCGTTATACACAGACTGGAACAGCAAAATCAACGTCATATCCCGCAAGGATATAGACAACCTGTATGAGCATCACGTGCTCCACTCCCTGGCCATAGCCAAGGTCATACGTTTTTCCGATGGCACACGTCTGGCCGATGTAGGCACCGGAGGAGGTTTTCCCGGCATACCGCTTGCCATCATGTTCCCGGAGTGCAGTTTTACGCTCATAGACAGCATCGGAAAGAAGGTTCGTGTTGCACAGGATATAGCCGTTCAGATAGGCCTCAAAAATGTAATCTGCCGCCATGAGCGGGCCGAGGATGACAAGGACAAATATGAGTTCATACTGTCACGCGGAGTGATGCCCCTGCCCGACCTCTGTTCCGTAGCCGGCCGCCTTCTGGACCGCAAGGTACAGCGCAACGCCTACCCCAACGGAATCATTTGTCTTAAAGGCGGTGACCTTAGCGCAGAGACAGCCAAATTCCGTAAGGTCACAGAGATTACAGAGATAAGCAAGTATTTCACCGAGGAATTCTTCAAGGACAAGAAAACCGTTTACGTACAGATATGATGCAAGTTAAGTGCTTTGAGTTCAACTTCCTTCCGGTCAACACCTACGTAATCTGGGATGAGACAAAACAGGCCGCCGTCATAGATCCCGGCTGTTTCTATCCCGGCGAGACGGAGCAGCTGGCAGCATTCATACGTGATAACGGTCTGGAGGTAAAACTGTTATTGAACACACACTTGCATTTTGACCACGTATTCGGCAACACCTTCGTAGAGGAGACTTACGGAGTCAAGGCCCGCGCCAATGACCTGGATATGCCATGGATAAAGACCATGAGTGCCAGACTGTCGGTATTCGGAATCAATTATCAGGGTCATGTAAACCCCATAGAGCCGCAAAACGTACTGAATGAAGGCGATACGGTGAGTTTTGGCAGCACCACCCTGCACGTGCTGCACATACCCGGCCATTCACCCGGCAGCGTGGTATTCTGGAACAAGAATCAGCAGTGCGTCTTTACAGGCGACGTCATATTCCAGGGCAGCTACGGCCGTACCGATTTCCCCGACGGCAACCATCAGGCGCTTATGACCGGCATACGCACCAAACTGCTCACCATGCCAGATGAGACAATCGTCTATCCCGGCCACGGCCCGGCCACCACAATCAAACACGAGAAAGCATATTACTGACATGAAAACCAAAGCATTACTGACCTTATCCGCACTATTGGCATGTGCATGTATTTACGCTCAGGACCAGCCCACATCGGCAATGGTGTTTGACAGCTACGAATGGGATTTCGGACCTATCAATGAGGCCGACGGCCCCGTGATGCACACATTCCGCTTTGTCAACATATCCAATAACCCCATCCAGATAGACAACGTGGCCACCAGCTGCGGCTGCACCACCGTCCAGTACTCCACCGAGCCCATCCATGGCGGTGAGGAAGGAGAGATTACCGTAGTCTTTGACCCCTCCCGCTACGACGGCCGCGTGTTCCGCGAGGTTGAGATAATCACCAAGGACCGCATCAACTACGCATATCTCACTGTTTATGCCGATGTCACCCCCATACCCATGGGGCTTGAGCAGATATACCCCTACCTGCTGGCAGGAACCATAAAGACCAACTCCAAGCACTGCACCTTTGGCTATATCAACCAGGGAGAGAGCGTCACCAAGGTAGTGCGCATAGCCAATGTAGGCGACAAACCGGTAAAACTATCAACAGTCACCTCCGGAAACCGCTACGGAATGAGCGTAGATTGCCCCCAGAGCATAGCCCCGCAAGAGGTAGTGAGCATACATATTACATACGATATCCCCAAGGGCAAGAACTACTTTGGAATGGCCCGTGACACCGTCTGGATCGTAGCCGACGGAGCGAAGAGCCGGGAGCCCATAACCGTAAACGCCATTCGTATCGAAAAACTCTCCAACGCCGACAACAAACCCAAGCCCGTCATGCGCATAGAGCCCACATACGTAGAGTTCGGAGAGAAATCGCCCGGCAAGATCTACAAGAAGACAATTGTGATAGGCAACACCGGAAATGCCGACCTCATATTCCGCAACATCGAGCCCATGCCAGGCACAGCCATCAGCATCAGCAGCGGCCAGGTAATCAAGCCCGGCAAGGAGATGAAAGTAACCGTAGCCGTCACCAACTCCCGCCAGCCCCACTACACCACCATGGGCTCCATCAACCTAACCACCAACGACCCCATCCGCCCCTTCTACGAATTAAGACTGCAAATCGACACAAAATAGAGCCATTGGGGACGGTTCTTGGACAAGCCAAGCGGCAGAGCCGAGCGCCGTTTGGCCCTATTTTTGCTGAATTCTGCGATAATGATACAATTGGGGTCAGACCCCTTTTGTACCGTCGCCACCCTCGGCGCGTCAGAGGGAGGGGCCCGCAGCGCAATAAGACGCCCCGGAAGATAGGAACTTGTTCATATATTTCGGGGTGGCTTGTTGTGGTGTGGGAGGGATAGGCCCGAAGGGCCGTAGTTTTAAAGACTATATCCTCTAAATTTTTACTTTAGTACAAAAGGGGTCTGACCCCAATTGTATCATTCTGAAAAAAACACTATATTTGAAGACTGAAAGCGAACTAACCAAATCAACCAACATAACCCAAAATTTATGAAAATCCTAAAAGTATTGGCCGGAGCGGCAGTAGCGCTGTCACTAACGGCTTGCGGAGGCGGCAACTCAGCCAAGTATGAGTATCCCTTCCAGAACCCCAATCTCAAAATTGAGAAACGTGTAGAGAACCTTCTGTCACTGCTTACACCCGAAGAAAAAGTAGGCCTGATGATGAACGGTTCAATCTCCATCGACAGCCTTGGCATCCCCGCCTACAACTGGTGGTCAGAGGCCTGTCACGGCATCTGCATGAACGGAGCAACCGTGTTCCCGCAGGCAATAGCATTGGCCGCCACATTCGATGACGCCCAGCAGTATGAGGTATATACCGCCGTGTCCGATGAGGCCCGCGCCCACTGGAATACCAGTGACCACAACCAGTTCGGCAAGACCCGCGCTACAGGCGGTTCCTGGCATCAGGGACTCTCATTCTGGTGCCCCAACATCAACATCTTCCGTGACCCGCGCTGGGGACGCGGCCAGGAGACCAGCGGCGAGGACCCCTACCTTACCGGCAAGATGGGAACCGCCCTTGTAAAAGGTATGCAGGGCGATAACCCCAAATACTACAAGACCCACGCCTGTGCCAAGCACTACGCAGTACACAGCGGTCTGGAAGCCAACCGTCACCGCTTTAACGTAGCGGTATCCATGCGTGACCTGTGGGAGACCTACCTTCCCGCTTTCAAGACCCTGGTAACTGAGGCCAACGTGCAGGAGGTAATGTGTGCCTACAACGCATATGAGGGCGAACCCTGCTGCGGCAGCGACCGTCTGCTCACCGACATCCTGCGCAACAAGTGGGGATTCAAGGCCCTGGTAGTATCAGACTGCGGCGCCATCAACAACTTCTACAACCGCGGCCAGCATGAGACCCACGCCAACGCCGTCGAGGCCAGTGTTGATGCAGTACTCTCAGGCACCGATATCGAGTGCGGCACCAGCTACAACGCCCTTGTCCAGGCCATGCAGGAAGGCAAGATAAGCGAGGCCGACATAGACGTATCCCTGCGCCGCATCCTGCGCTCACGCTTTGAGCTGGGCATGCATGATCCCGTCGAGATGGATCCCTGGAAAGACCTTGGTGCCGATGACATAAGCAGCCCCGCACACACCGCACTCGCCCACAAGGCAGCCGATGAGGCAATGGTCCTGCTCAAGAACCAGGGCAACATCCTGCCTCTTAAGAAAGAGGGACTGACAATCGCCATCGTAGGTCCCAACGCCGACAACGTATCAATGCAGTACGGTAACTACAACGGCACCCCCACCCGCGAGAACCAGATCTCCATCCTCCAGGCCATCAAGGCCAAGGCTCCAAACGCCAAGATAATATATGACCGCGCATGCGAGCTGGCCGATGACTACCTGACCGTAAACCACATCCAGGACCTGAACGGCGGCAAGGGCCTCTATGCCGAGTTCTGGAACAACACCACCATGAGCGGCACCCCCGTTGCCAAAGGTTACTACGATGAAATCAACATGCGCACCATGGGTGACTACCGTTTTGCCGATGGAGTCGAGTTCACAAACTTCTCAGCCCGCATGACCGGCAGGTACGTAGCCGACTTTACCGGTGACCTTAGCTACAACCTGCGTGGCAACGACACCTGGAAACTCATCGTCAACGGCAAGGTCATAGCCGAGCAGAAACAGCCCGCACAGGGACGCGGCGGATTCGGCCGTGGCATGCAGCAACAGACACCCTCATTCAAGGTCGTAAAAGGTCAGACCTACAATATCCAGCTTGACTTCACAAAGGGAGAATCAGGTTCAGCTTACCTTACATTCGAGCTCAGCCAGCGCAAGCTTGCCGAATTCCAGACTGTAGCCCAGAAGGTTAAGGATGCCGATGTAATCATCATGGTATCAGGCATCTCCGCCCGTCTTGAGGGTGAAGAGATGCGCGTCAACTATGAGGGATTCTCGGGCGGTGACCGCACCAAGATAGAGCTCCCCAAGGTTCAGCTCAATCTGCTTGAAGCCATGTACAAGACCGGCAAGCCCGTCATCCTGGTCAACTGCTCAGGTTCTGCTATCGGATTCGGTGCTGTAGAGAACCAGTATCAGGCACTCCTGCAGGCATGGTACGGCGGTCAGGCCGGAGGTCTGGCTGTAGCCGATGTCCTGTTTGGAGACTACAACCCCGCAGGCCGTCTGCCCGTAACCTTCTACAAGAGCACCGACCAGCTGCCCGGCGATGTCGAGGATTACAACATGGACCACGGCTTCACCTACCGCTACTTCAAGGGCGAGCCTCTGTACGCATTCGGCTACGGTCTTAGCTACACCACATTCAGCTACGGCGATGCCACCCTCTCCAAGCAGAGCATCAAGGCCGGTGGCACAGTCGATATCACTGTTCCCGTAACCAACACCGGCAAGCTTGACGGCGACGAGGTAGTACAGATCTACATCAAGTCACTCGACAACCCCCAGGCCCCCATCAAGTCCCTCAAGGGATTCAAGCGCGTAAACATCCCCGCAGGCCAGACCGCCCAGGTAAAGATCACCCTCGAGCCCAAGGCCTTCGAGTACTACGACGAAAAGATCGATGAGCTTGCAGCCATGCCCGGCCGCTACAAGATCCTCTACGGTCCCTCATCCCTAGACAAAGACCTCAAATCCCTCGACTTCACCGTAAAGTAAATTGAGAATTGAGAATTGAGAATTGAGAATTATAAAAAAGGTTCGGAATGATTTCCGAACCTTTTTTAATGTCGCGGGATTTACGCAGGTGCGTGTAATTCTCAATTCTCAATTCTCAATTTTCAATTCTCAATTCAGTTTGTTGCTGTGTTGATTTCAGAGCGGAAGCTCCGGCGGGTTGACGAGGGTTCCTCAACGGGAGTATCGTCATGGGCTTTGAAGTCCTCCCAGTAGGCAATCTTGTCCAGATAGAACTTCCTCACATCCTCCCAGCGGTAGTAAGGCTTCTGCTCCCTACCCTTGGCATCCTTGTAGAAAGGCACCTCATCCGGCAGAGTTGCCTCAACCTCATTCATCAGGAACTTCACTATCACGTTGCCCTTCTTGTCACGGAAGAAAATCCACTGCACGTTGCCGCCCATGCATGCCAGGTCATAAGCTACCCAATGGTCAGCCACGCTCTCCAGGTCATCCGTGCTGTAACCCGAACCGTTCAGGCACAGAAGCGAGAAGTATGACATCAGCGTAACCTCATGGCCGTAACGCAGCATCACGCTCACGCCATTGCCAGCCAATGCCTCATCAGCAAAATCAATGAAGTTCTGAAGCGTCACGCAGTGGCCGTAGGGCACAACGTTATCCGTCAGGGGTGTGAAACCGCCCTGTGAGTACCAGCGCATATTGTTCATAAGGAACAAATCATACCACTCATCATAAGTGAAAACGTCATTCAGGTCAACGCCCGGATCCGAGCCCTGAACATACGATGCCACGTCATAAAGAGAAGTAAACAGGCTGCCGCTCTGGTCGCGTCCCTGCCCCTGATAGTTGGTAATGAACTCCGTATCCTTGAACAGGGCCTTCATAAGACGCTCCGGATGAGTATGATTCTTGTTGAACTCCGATACGGCGGCGCTGGCCTTGCGCTTATGGGCCGATACGCCACGGTCCTCGGTGTACATCCAGGGCTCATCGTGGTTGCTGGAATCATAGTCGAACTTAATCTTGGGACGCATGCGCAGAATCTGCATCAGGGCCGAGTACTCACTTACCAGCACACGGTGCGACGTAGTGGAACGGGCCATAATGGTCTTGTCGTTTGTAAACAGCTCCGGATAGTTCTCAACCATACGGCGGGCAATGTCACGATGCTGCTGCATACCCTTCTGCGTAAGGTCACCGGCACGCTGGTCAGCCTCGGCGCGGATAATCTCCAGGCGGCGCAGCACATCCTTGCCGAAAGCCGTCAGTGCTCCGGCGTCATCGGCCTCCTTGAGTATGTTGTACGGACGGTCGTAGTTGGATGCGTTGTCCAGGAAACGGGATCCGTGACGCCCGAAATGCGTCAGATATACCGGTTTGAAACCCTTTGGAGCCGGTGTCAGAGGCTCCGTCGGTGCCTCATACGCATACACTGAACCTGCAAACTTCTTCAGGTTCTCAGCATTCATCTGGTCCTTTTTAATCACTTTCGCGTTAATCCCGACAAGGGCAATTGAAAACGCGACAAAAGCCAATAGTTTTCTCATAAGCCTATTTATTTCCGTAAAGGTAATCAATTCTCAATTTTCAATTCTCAATTCTCAATTAATTTCTATCTTTGTTAGTCTTAAAGACTAATCATCATGCTTACAGAGAGTATTGCCATAACCAGAATCCTTATAAGCGCCCTCTTTGGCTGCTGCATAGGAATAGAACGCTACATACACAAGCACCCCGCCGGAGTACGCACCTTCATGCTCATCTGCATGGCCTCCACGCTGGCCACGCTGGCATCCATCTGGATCTGCCAGACCAACCTGAACCTCATCAACGGAGACCCCGGACGTATCGCTGCCCAGGTAGTCACCGGCATAGGCTTCATCGGTGCCGGCCTCATAATCAAGAACAAATACGATGTCTCCGGCCTCACCACCGCCGCCAGCATCTTCGCCACAAGTATAATAGGTATAGCCGTAGGCGTAGGCCTTATCTGGGTATCTGCATTGGTCACATTCATCACCATACTGGTGCTGGCATCATCATTCCTTTTCCATGACAACAACTCCCGCCAGCTGGCTATGGAACAGGAGGAAAAAGAGGCCAGGGAGAAAGCCGAAAAAGAGAAAGCAAACAACAAATAAATAATAATGAAGTACAGATTACTCACTATCGCTGCAGCACTGCTCATCACTCTGCAGCTCCAGGCCCAGCAGCCTGACCCCAATTTCTTTATCTACCTCTGCTTTGGCCAGTCCAACATGGAGGCCGGCGCCACCCCTGCCGATCAGGACAGGGATTGGAATGACCCAAGGTTCCAGTTCGTATCGGCCGTAGATATGCCGCGTTACAACCGCGTAAAGGGAGAATGGTACACCGCCACACCCCCTATCTGCCGCCAGAGCAACAACATGGGCCCGGTGGATTTCTTTGGCCGCAAGATGATTGAGGAACTGCCCAGCCAGTACCGCGTAGGTGTTATCAACGTCTCCGTAGCCGGTGCCAAGCTGGAACTCTGGGACAAGGATGCTTGTGAGGAATATCTAGCCATGGAGGCCGCCGACCAAAGCCGTGCATGGCTTGTAAATATGGCCAAGGAGTATGACATGAGCCCCTACCAGCGAATAGTCGATATGGCTAAAATCGCCCAAAAGAGCGGCGTCATCAAAGGCATGCTGGTACATCAGGGCGAATCCAACCCCGATGATGACCAGTGGTGCGCCCGCTTAAAGAAGATACATGACGACCTCTGCCACGACCTGGGCCTTAACCCCGATGAGATACCCATCCTGGCCGGCGAGCTCAAACAGGCCGAGCAGGGAGGCGTCTGCGCCGCCTTCAACCAGGTGGTCCTGGCCAACCTGCCCAAGGTAATGAAGAACGGCTACGTAATCTCATCACTGGGCTGCGAGAGCACCGGTGACCAGTTCCACTTCAGCACAGAGGGCATGCGCCTCATGGGCTACCGCATGGCAGAGAAAATGCTCCAGCTGCAGGGATTCAAGCCCGTCCAGGAGCGTGAGGTAACCCTCAACCTCAAGAAGAAAGGCCTGGGCATAGAGATCAGCCCCACCCTGGCCGGCATATTCTTCGAGGACATCAACCAGTCACTCGACGGCGGCATCTGCGCCCAGCTTATCCAGAACCACTCATTCCAGGCCTACAACGTGCCCGATGCACCCGTACGTGACAAAGCCCGTGAATTCTCATATTCCGATACCGTATTCTTTGGCTGGACAGTAATAAAGAAAGATGGCGCACAGGGCCTGGCTCATGCTGTAGCCGACAAACCTCTGGTCAAGGACCTTAAGCGCTACTATGACTTTGACCCTAACGATAAGTATGATGATGAACTGCGTTACGCCCAGTACAGCGTCCGCTTCGACATACAGGACGCAGGCCAGGGATTCGGAATAGCAGCCAACGGTTACGGCACAGCCCCTAACGAAAGAGGCGGCTACTATTCAAACAACACCCAGAAAGCATCCATCCCCGCACAGCAGGGCGTAAGCTATGACCTCACCCTCTATCTTGCAGGCCAGTCCTATCCCGGCACCATAACCGTACAGCTTGAGGACGCCAACGGTCAGCCCAACTCAAACGCCATCACCATATCACGCCTCACCAATGACTGGAAGAAATACACTGGCCAGCTCAAGGCAGAGCGCTCTGTCGATAGCCGTCTCTCTATCATAGCCGATAAGCCCGGCACCTTCTGGCTGGATTACGTGACCCTGCTGCCTGAAGCCTCACAGCTCTGGCAGGACGGCAAGTACGGCCCCTTCCGCAAAGACCTCATGCAGGCCCTTGCAGACCTTCATCCCACATTCATGCGCTTCCCCGGCGGCTGCGCCAGCGAGGGCACCAACTACTTCGGACAGCCCTTCTGGAAGAATTCCGTAGGCCCCGAAGAAGAGCGAATAGGCTTCCGAAATCATTGGGGCTACTGGACTTCGCAGTACGTAGGCTTCTACGAATACCTGCTTATGGCAGAGTCTCTGGGCGCCACACCCCTGCCCGTCCTCAACAACGGCGTAACCTGCCAGTTTGCCGGCCACCAGTACATCGCACCCCTTGAAACCGAGGCCGACCGCAAGCGTTTCCATGACATATTTGTGAATGATGCACTAGACTTCATAGAGTTCTGCAACGGCGCAACCGACACCAAGTGGGGCAAGCTCCGTGCCGATATGGGCCACCCCGCACCCTTCAACCTCAAGTACTTGGGCATCGGCAATGAGAACAAAGGCCCCGAATTCTGGGAGCGTTTTGACATCATCTATAATGAAGTACAGGCCAAATACCCGGACATAATCATCGTATCCACAGCAGGCTCTGCCGCCGACGGTGCGGAGTTCAACGCCAACATGCATGAGATAGACACCAAGTATCAGAACACCGTAGTTGACGAGCACTACTACCGCAACAACCAGTGGTTCTACACCAACGGAGACCGCTACAATGCCGATAAGGTACGTGGAGCCGACGGCCTCACATATGACCGCAACCGCCCCACCCGCGTATTCGTAGGCGAGTTCGCCAACAACAACAGCAACAATGATTACGCCTCAGCCATGGCCGAGGCCGCATACTGGACCAGCCTGGAGCGCAACAGTGATATGGTTGTAATGGCAGCTTACGCCCCGCTGTTCTGCAAGAAAGGCTACAACAAGTGGAACTCCAACCTAATCTGGTTCGATAACCGCGGCATGTGGCGCACCACCAACTACTACTACCAGGCCCTCTTCTCACAAGCCGGAAACCGAGCCTTCCAGATGACCGACGTAATGAACGGCTCAGAACCCGACAACACCATCTACACCTCACCCACCATCAACACACAGACCGGTGAAATATACATCAAGTTCGTCAACTCCGAGGCCATTGACAAAGAACTAACCATCAACATGGGCAAAGGCCAAAATAAGAAGAAATACACCGCCACAGTAGATTTCATCTCCTCACACAACACCGCCATCAAGAACCAGGGAGACCAAAACACCTACGCCGGAGCCCAGCCCCAAGCCCAGGCAGTCACTGGCGGTCGTCCCGGCCAGTTCGGAGGATTCGGAGGCAACCGGGGTCGAGTCAGCTACACCGAAGCTGTCGTCCCCCACACCAAAGACTACGGCACCATCCAAAAGCAGTTCACCCTAACCCTCCCCGAAAACTCCATCGGCCTAATCAAACTCACACCCACCAAATGATACAAAAGGGGTCAGACCCCTTTTGTACTATTTTTGTAAACAGGAAATATATTAACCTATAAATAATTACAGAATATGGCTACAGGTAACGTACGTCCGGCCACGATGGAGCGCATCACTACGCCCGCATTGGCCAAGAAATTCATTGATGAACAGATTAAGGAACTTAGGGCTCAGATTGGCAGCAAGAAGGTGTTGCTGGCTTTGAGCGGCGGTGTGGATTCATCGGTAGTGGCTGCTTTGCTTATCAAGGCTGTGGGGCAGCAGCTGGTATCGGTGCATGTCAACCACGGCCTGCTGCGTAAGGGTGAGCCTGAGCAGGTAGTGCGCGTGTTCCGCGATGAGCTTAAGGCTAACCTAATCTATGTGGATGCGGTTGACCGTTTTCTGAATAAACTGGCCGGTGTGGCTGATCCTGAGCAGAAGCGCAAGATTATAGGCGCTGAGTTCATTCGTGTGTTTGAAGAGGAGGCCAGGAAGCTTGAAGGCATTTCATTCCTGGCTCAGGGTACCATCTATCCCGATATCGTTGAGTCCGGTCCCGTGAAGTCTCATCACAACGTAGGCGGTCTCCCTGAGGACTTGAAGTTTGAGCTGGTGGAGCCTATCAAGCTGCTGTTTAAGGATGAGGTCCGCGTGGTTGGTAAGGAGCTGGGATTGCCCGATAACATGGTGTATCGCCAGCCGTTCCCCGGCCCGGGTCTGGGCGTGCGCTGCACCGGTGCTATTACCCGCGACCGTTTGGAGGCTCTGCGTGAGAGCGATGCCATTCTGCGTGAGGAGTTTGCCAAGAATGGTCTGGAAGGTAAGGTATGGCAGTACTTTACTATTGTCCCGGACTACAAGTCAACCGGCGTGAAGGACAACAAGCGCTCCTGGGATTGGCCCGTAATCATTCGTGCCGTCAACACCCGCGACGCAATGACAGCAACCATCGAGGAGATTCCCTACAAGCTTCTGCACCATATCACCCAGCGCATCATTACCGAGGTACCGGGAGTGAATAGGGTGCTTTATGACCTTACTCCGAAACCTACCGGTACCATTGAGTGGGAGTAAGAACTTTTTGGGGTATCAGTATCTGAAACCATCGCCACCCTCGGCGTGTCAGAGGGAGGGGCCCGTGCCTAAGAAAATGCTCTGGAAGGTAGGAGTTTACTCATGCCTTCCAGAGCGTTTTATTAGGGATGGGAGGGATAGCGCCGCAAGGCGCGTAGTTTCAGATACTGATACCCCAAAAAGTTCCGTAAATGTGTCAAAAGGGGTCTGACCCCAATTATATCCACGCAGCTTCCTTTCTTTTCAACAGTTTCAATCCGTTCGTTTATTAATTTTTGTACCAATCCTCTCCACAAATCCCCCCAAAATGGAATAAACCCAAATGTTTAAACCACATACGCAAATCATTAAAAAATTATTTTCAGGAATATTCTCAGCACCCAAAACTAATTTTGTGTTGTGCAAACAAATTATTTTAAGTCGATTCCGGACTTATACCGAATCAGATTGTTTAAGATCTCCTGTCTGTGAAGACGGGAGTTCTTGTTTTTGTCACGGAGTTGCAGTAAATTCGCACTCGGATTCTGTGAAACCAATAGCAACAATATATGAAATACTACATCCTATTCGGCCCTCCCGGGGCAGGCAAGGGCACACAGGCCGGCGCCATATCACAAAAATACAACCTTAAGCACATCAGCACCGGCGAGATGCTCCGTGCAGAAATTGCAGCAGGTACAGAACTTGGCAAGCAGGCAAAAGAGTTGATCGATGCCGGCAACCTAGTCCCCGACAGCGTAGTAGAGGGAATGATAGAAAGCACCTTCAACAAGAACAAGGACGTAGCCGGCTTCCTCCTTGACGGATTCCCCCGCACCCTTGGCCAGGCCGTAGACCTGGACGAGATGCTGGCCCGCCGCGGCGAGAAAGTCAACGCCGTCATCTCCATCATGATCAAGGATGAGACCATCAAGGAGCGCATCCGTCACCGCGCCGAGATAGAAGGCCGTGCCGATGACGCCAATGATGAGACCATCAACAACCGCATAGCAACCTACCACAAGCAGACCGAGCCCCTTATAACCTATTATAAGAACGCCGGCAAGTATCAGGAGGTAGATGGCGAATGCGGCGATATTGAGGCCGTACGCAAGGCCATGTTCCGCGTCTTCAAGGGCATAGACCGCAAGTTCATGGAGCGTCAGGTAGTACTTGATGACTCACTGCTCGATAAAGTCCAGATGCTGGCCCAGGAATCACCCCGTCTGCGCATGAACTACGATTTGCGCAACAGTGAGGATGACCAGTCACAGCGCATGCTCAACGTAATGCTCCCCGGCACACACACCACCATCCACAAGCACAACCTCTCCAGCGAGACCGTAATGCTCATGCGTGGCCGCATGGATACCGTATTCTTCAACAACAAGGGAGTAGAGATGCAGCGCATCCATATGGGTGGCGATACCGGCGTCTTTGGCGTTAACATCCCCAAAGGCCAGTGGCACACCTTCGAAGTCTATGACCTCTCCATCATCTTCATGGCCCAAGACGGCCCCTGGAGTCCCCTCTCCAAAGAGAACATGCTCTAACAAAGCTAGAATAAAAAAGGTTCGGAAAAATTCCGAACCTTTTTTTATCCAAACATTTCTTTAACCTTCGGCCAGTAGTTCTTACCCAAAACTATTCCGCACCCCAGTATAACCCCAAAGAAAGTCCAAACAATCAAAGTCTTAGCCCGACTGTTAGCCGACTTCATCGGCACCGTAACCGGCTGAATCACAGTAAACACCGGAGTATCCTTCTTAACCTGCATCTTGGCCTGCTCCAGCTGCTTAGCCATCTCATTGTAAATGGAGCTAGCCACATTGTACTTGGCCTGCACGCGTTCAAGTTCAATGCTGGCACGTGTAGTTGCCACATTCTTTGAACGGTCTTTCAGAGTAGCCAGCTGCTCCTGATAACGGTCATTCTCCAGCTTCACCTCATCATACCGCGCCTGTATATACTCCAGCTCGCTCTCAGACTTCTCTATACGGAATCTGGTCACCTCATCCTGTAGTTTCTGCTGCGCCTTCATAGCCAGCTCTGCAGTCTGTATAGGCTCACAGCCTTTTACAGAAAGTGTAATATAACCCTCTTTCTTATCTACAGCCAGTGACATTACCTCACCAAAATGCTCCAGCATCTCATGCTCTTTTACAGTCACAACTAGTGGTTTGGCAACTCCTTCAGCATCGTTTCCGTCATCTTCAAGCACCACCTCGGGCTGTTCGCCGCGAATAGCCTTCATGATCACTCCCGGAAGCCCCAACGTGTATTTCTTTACCACGCCAAAGATTGAAGGTTTCTCATATCCGGCTTCGGAATAGTCTATCATGCTTATCATGGTGTCACACTTGGAATAATGCAGCGGAGTGTGCATCATCTCCAGTCTGAAAGGAACGCTGCTTACTATCTGCGGATAAATAAGCGGTGACAGTTCTGCACTCGATGACATTGAACTCAAGTCAAACCCGGCCAGTGATGCCAGGCTGCTCAATGATGAAGAACTTGACTTGGAGTTCAGCTGCGGCACCATCACAGTACTTACAGAGTACTCCTTCTTCATCGTAATGGCTGCCACCAGTCCTAACAGCATGAATATAACCGTACAAATAATTACAGTCTTGCGGCCGTCCCAAAGGCTCTTTATAAGGGCCATTATGTCAATGCCCTCCTCCTCTCCCTGACCTATAGGAGTATTGTTCAAATTCTCCTGCATGTCACTTAAGGTTTTTAAGTAGAACAACCAGTGATATAACCGATGTCATCGTAGTTATTGACTGGCTTATCGTATTGTTCAAGTTCACCTTCTCCTTTGGAGTATCCAGTTTCTCACGCTTCTCGCGGTCTATGCTTACGGTTACCACGCCACCCGGCTGGACCTTAGGATAACGGCGTATCCCGAACATTCCGCGCGTGGTTCCTAGAGCCTGGTTGTTAGGCATCGTAACGGTAACGCTGTTCTTGTTGGCTACCTTCTGGAAGCCGCCTGCATAATGGCGTATATACCATGCTGCATTCTTCTTGCCTTGATATACAAAGATCTTTTGTGTCGATGAGAACTCATCCGGAACATACTGGGCCATACGTGTACCAACCTCACGTATTGTCACAATGTTCTCCTGACGTGTAATATTGATTACATCTCCATCCATCAATATAAGGTCGGCAGCAACTTTACCCTTACTGCTCTTGGCTTTATTAAGGTCCATACCTATCAGACCTCTGTTGTTTTCCGTACGGAACACGCGTGCATAAGGATCGGCGTCATCAAGCAGTCCGCCTGCCATCTGTATTATCTCCCATAACTGAGTACGGTTATCGGTCAGCATATAGAATCCGGGATACTTTACACGGCCGTTAATCTCAACGGTACGTCCAGTCGTAAAGTTCGGGATAAGATGAACCACAATGTTATCGTAAGGATATATCTGGAAATCGCCGCCCTTTACGTTGTACTCCTCATCCAGGTCCAATGTCAACACATCAAACTTGACATTCTTATTGTCCGATATGTTCAGACGGAACACCTGTACGTTACTCAGTGAAGCACCTACCTCTGTTCCGCCTGCCATCTCAATCAGGTTACGGACGCTAAGGGATTCATCGAATGTAGTCTTGAGAGGATTCTTTACTGCACCGCTCACGCTCACCTCACCTATGTTTGTATAGGTAGTGTTGTCATATACATTCAGGCTGTCACCGGGCTGAAGCTCCACATCCAGGTCATTGTCAAGCGATATGCGCAGATACTCCATCTTGTCAGGGTTGGTCAGATCCTTGCGGAATATGTAAGCCACGGGATAAACGCTTGGGCTAAGTCCGCCTGCATACTCAATTGCCTGCCCCACTGTCATGCGGTCATTCAGTCCGAACTCACGTGAGAAAGGTTTACGTACCTGTCCGCTCACCGATATTGTACCCAGGTCACGGTATGTTGACTGCTCCAGCACTGTAACCACATCACGTGGCATAAGCATGAAATCAGGATTACCGCCTACACCTGGGAACGGAACCGTAAGAACCTCAACGGTCTCATCTGGCTTTGTGCGCTCCACAAACACGTAGTCAGTCTTGGCGGTATAGCGTGGTTTGGCATTCTCTATCAGGGTCTTCAGCATGCCGTTCTTCTCTATGTCATAGTTTCCGTCGTAATAGACACAACCGTTTATGGCCACATACTGCTCCATCGGCTTGTTCGATTTACGCACGCGTACTATGTCACCGTTGTACAGGCTCACCTGCTGACTGCCGTTCATCACACTCTGCAGGTCAAACTCCATAAACTTTATCTCGCCGTTCTCCATGCGCTCCACCTGCACAAACTCAGGATACACATTGTATGTCAGTCCGCCCGCATAGTTAATCAGGTCCTTCAGCGTTTCACCGGCCAGCATCTCATAACGCATCGGACGATTAACCGCACCCTCCATAGTCACTATGTTCTGTGCCACGGGAACATACAGCACATCACCGTTCTGCAGGTCGTAGTTGCCATTCTGGTTGGGATTTATCATATACTGGTACAGGTCCAGCTTACTGGACTTGCCTCCGCGTGACAGCTGTACGTTACGTACCGAACCTATTGCGGTTGGACCGCCTGCTGCAGCCAGGGCGTTGAAAGCGGTGTTTAGGGCACTCAGGGTAAAACCGCCCTGTACACCCACCTCACCGTATATGCTCACCTGTATGGTACGGGCAGTGGTTATGGTTACGGCTATCTGGTCCGGGCGGAATGAATAATGGCTTGACAGCTTACTGGTAATAGCCTGACGAGCCTGCTCCATGGTCAGACCCTTAAGGAATATCTTTGAACCGTTTGCAGGCTGTATTGAACCGTCTGCACCTACGCGCTGATGAATCTCTGTCTGTGATGAACCGAATATTGAAATATGAACCTCATCACCTTCACCCAGCACATAGGTACTGGGAGCCTGGGCACCATCGGTAGTACGATATACGTCAAATGACTGGGTTGTAAACAGGGAATGACCGTAAATGGCCTTAGGGTCCTGCGGTCCCTTCTCCGCCTCTTCATTCATTGCAATTGCAGTCTCCAGCGCCTGCTCGGCTGCGGCCTCACCGTTGGTTGTCTGTGGCATATCCTGAGCGGCGGCCACCACCTCTACACCTCCTGTGGCAGCTCCTGCCGGATTGGTGTCGGCAGCAGCCTTCTCAGCCTGCATCTTGTTTATTATCTGCATCACCCTGCTCTGATAGTTGGAATACTCGGTAGGCGGAATGTTATCCACGTCAATACCCTCCTCCATCAGGCGCGTACGCACCTCAGTCTCGGTCAGTCCGCGTTTCTGCAGTTCGGCCTGAGCCATCGTCAACATCGATGCAGTCTGTCCCCATGCCAGCAACGGCATCAGCACAGCAACAAAAAACAGAATTTTCTTCATTATGGAATTTTTAAGTTTAAATTCAGTACAACTAACCCAATTGTTTTATTCCCAATTGTTTTCGGGCCGCAAAATTACTAAAAACCGTCCGTATTCACAACAAATAGTGCTAATAATCAGACTTTTTCCTTGTCGTACATCTCAAATATACTGTTCTTGCTCTTGAACTCCGGCACAATCTGCTTCATCAGCTTCACCATCTCCGGTATCTTCACCCGCTTTGACAGCTCCGTCAGCTCATCGCATGCCTGCACAGCCTCGTCGTAATCATACTCACGCACCTTGGCTATGCGTATGCGGTCGTGCGATGTAGGCTCAGTGTTCTCCGAATCAGCCAGAACCTCCTCATAAAGCTTCTCACCCGGACGCAGACCAGTATATTCTATCTCAATGTCCTCGCCCACCTTCAGTCCGGCCAGCTTTATCATACGTTTGGCCAGGTCAGCTATCTTCACGCTCTCACCCATGTCAAACACGAATATCTGGTTACCCGTACTCATGGTGGCAGCCTCCATCACCAGACGGCAAGCCTCCGGTATTGTCATAAAGAACCTTGTTATCTCCGGATGTGTCACCGTAACCGGACCGCCGTTCCTTATCTGCTCACGGAAACGCGGAATCACCGAACCGTTCGAACCCAGTACATTGCCGAATCTGGTAGTCACGAACTTGGTATGTCCCTCTACCTTGCCCTGCTCAATGGCCAGTCCCAGTGACTGCACGTAAATCTCGGCCAGACGCTTTGAGCAACCCATAATGTTGGTCGGGTTCACAGCCTTGTCGGTCGATATCATCACCATCATGTCCACCCCGTACTCCACGCACTTGTCGGCCACGCTGCGTGATCCGCACACATTGGCAAACACCGCCTCGCACGGGTTCTCCTCCATCAGCGGCACATGCTTGTACGCAGCCGCATGGAACACCACCTGCGGTTTCCAGGTACGGAAAGCATAGTCCAGACGTGACATATGCCTTACGCTGCCTATCACCGGCACAAAATCCAGTCTGGGGAACCTTGCCTCCAGCTCAAGCCTCAGATTGTGCATCGGAGTCTCCGCATTGTCAAACAGAATCAGCTTCTTTATTCCGAATGTAGCCAGCTGGCGGCAAAGCTCTGAACCAATTGAGCCTGCAGCACCGGTCACCATAATAACCTTGTTCTTGAAATACTCCTTGATGGTATCCAGCGATATCTTTATCTCCGGACGTCCCAGCAGGTCCTCAATCTTCACCTCACGTATGCGGCTCTTCATAATACGTCCCCCTATCACCTCATCCACGCTCGGGGCAATCAGAGTCTTTATGCCGTTCTTGGCGCACAAAGGAATCAGCCCGTTCTGCTCCTTCTGGGCATCGTACTCCGAACTGAACATAATTGCACCTAATGACAAACTGCTGACCAAAGCCTTCAGGTCTTCCTCCGATTCATACACATATACAGGATAATCCGAAATCTTCATGCTGTGGTCCTGATGGTTATCCGACAGGAAACCTATCAGCTTATAGTGCGGCGAATTCTGGAACCTTGTGATAGAAGCAACTGACTTGTCCGATAGTCCGTATGCCAGCACCCTCATGGCGCTGACACTACTACTACTACTACTACTACTACTACTGCCACCGTTAAGCCTTGAACGGATCGAATCATACATATAAACCATCAGCAGCCTCACGCATATGATCAGGAACACGCTCAGCAGCATGTCATATAACAGTGCCACAAGCATATAAGTGCTGAACATCCCCACTAGCCACATAAGGATGCCCATCAATGCAACCTTGGTCAGGAAAATGAACACAAAATTGGCCAGGTCCCTCAGGGTTGAGTGCCTCACAACCACATTATAGCTACGGAACACCAGCATCGAAACAATGCTGAACACCAGTGAGCCCCCCAGCCACCATGCAACAAACAACCCGGAATAATCCAGCGAACCGGATAACATTGTCATACAGAACAGCACCAACCCCGATGCCAGCACCGACAACAACAGATCTATCCCAAAAATAATCCTCGGGCTAAGAAACTCCGACACATACTTTGACAACTTGAACCCCATATCCTAATGAATATATTTAACTTCTGTAATATATTTAATTAGCAAATTTAAACATTATTTCAATACAACCTCCTCCCTCCCCCCTTTTTTTCATGTGCCATTGGGGTCTGTCCCCTTTTGTCACCTGATAAAGCCAGCCATTATTGCATTTTTTAGCACGTGCAAAAGGGGACTGACCCCAATTGCACATCTGAATCATTTTACTTCCCTCCAAACTCCTTAATCCGCTGCTCCTCACTACGCCTGCAAATCAGAATCTGTCCACCCTTTTCCGATACGATATAACCGTCCAAACCCTGAATCACAACCTTGCGCGCATCCTCGGCATGCACCACACAATTGCTTGATTCATAGAAATGTACATTACCCACCGATGCGTTATTATCGGCATCCTTCTGCAACTTTTCATGCAATGACTGCCAGTTACCCAGGTCGCTCCACCCAAAATCCGCCGGGCAAGTATAAACCTTCCCCTCAGCCGCCGCCGGCTCCATCACCGCATAGTCAATAGAAATCTTCTCACAAGTCGGGAAAATCTCCAAAACGGTACAATTGGGGTCAGGCCCCTTTTGTATCATTTTATCCATCTGCTCCGCCAAAACAGGCTTATATGCTCTAATCGAATCGGTAATCGTCTTCACATTCCACACAAAAATCCCCGCATTCCAAAGGTAATTTCCATCAGCCAAATACCTCTTAGCCGTCTCCAAATCCGGTTTCTCCCTAAACTCCTCCACCAAAATGATACAATTGGGGTCAGACCCCTTTTGTACTGTTTTAACATATCCATACCCCGTCTCCGGCCTATTAGGTTTAATTCCGATGGTCACGATATAGTCATGGCCCGATGTAAACTCCAATGCGCCCGATATCACCCGCCTGAACTCCTCCGGATTCATCACCACAGCATCGCTCGGAGTAACCACCACGTTGGCATCGGGATCCTCCTGCTTAATACTCCAGCACGCCCAGGCTATGCACGGGGCCGTATTTCGGGCAGCCGGCTCAGCAAGAATGTGCTCACTTGGAATGCCGGGAATCTGCTCCTTTACAATATCCACATACGCCTGATTAGTCACCACCCAGAAATTCTCCGGAGGGCATATACCTTTGAATCGGTCCACAGTAAGCTGTATCAAGCTCCTGCCGCAACCTAGAATATCAATAAACTGCTTAGGAAACTCCGGGGTGCTGAGCGGCCAGAACCTGCTCCCGATACCCCCCGCCATAATCACAACATGATTAGCCATATCATCATTTTTTAGCCAAAATGATACAATTGGGGTCAGGCCCCTTTTGTACTATTTTTCTGTTTTTCTAAAAGTTTGCCAGAGCCAACGACGGATAATTCCACGCTTCTGATTGTCGATAAACGCATCCAGAACGCGCGTAGAAGCACCCATCGGCTCAATATCGTAATTCGCGATAGCCGCCGGAATCAGGCAACTGAAGCCCTCACGTAACACAATCCCATCGCCGGTCTCACGGATTTTAATCCTGCAATCGCCTTTAAGACACATAGTTATGATGAAACTGTCATACTTCTTGAGGTCACGGTGAAAACGTTGTCCGATGTCCGTAACGCGGGCGCTGAAAAACGCCGTCTCCACCACCCTGTTGGCGTGATTCGCCTTCACAGAATAAGCGGTCCGATATCGGCTCTCAACCTTGTAATTCAGAGCCTTAGCCGCCAGTTCCGTATGCAACTGTCGCGGTTTTCCGTCCAGCCCCAGGCGGTTATAATCATATATTCTGTAAGTTACGTCGCTTGACTGCTGAATCTCGGCCAGCATGATCCCGCCGCAGATGGCATGCACACGACCCGCCGGAATGTAAAACACATCGCCCGCATGAGCCTCATGACGCGCCAGGGCATCGGTAATGGTACCGTCCCGGACCATCCGCTTGTACTCATCGGCCGTAAGTGATTTCTTGAAACCGGAATAGATGCACGCACCAGGCTCAGCATCAATGATATACCACATCTCGGTCTTGCCGTTCTTGCCGTGCTCGCGATGCGCCATCTCATCATCGGGATGCACCTGAATGGAGAGGTCTTTCTGAGCATCGATAAACTTGACCAGCAGCGGCATCTTACCGCCATAATGCTTAGCCACAGCCTTGCCCAGAATACCCTCAGGGGCCGATTCCACCACCTCCGGCAGGGTCCGTCCCGCCCAGGCGCCATTAGCCACAACCGTAGGCGAGCTCTCCACAGCGCTAACCTCCCAGCTCTCGCCGATATGCTCCTGATCCGGAAGTCCCTTCCAACGGCACAACTTATCACCGCCCCACACTATCTCATGCAGGTTCGGCTCAAACAGCAACGGATACAATTTTGCCCCTTCCATACTGCCCGCAAAGATACAAAATATCAAAAATGATACAATTGGGGTCAGGCCCCTTTTGTATCATTTTTACATCTTCACCTTGGGAAGCTGCCAGTGGTATTTGGTGGCAAGGAGTCTGATAATTATCACTCCGGCAATGCATCCGGTCCGATACACGCCCGGGCCCAGATTGAAATATTCCAACAAAAAGAAGACGATTCCGCCCGCGACGCATGCCAGAGCATATATCTCCTTGCGGAAAATGAGCGGCTCCTCATTGATGAAAATATCGCGCAGAACACCGCCGCCGGCACCCGTAATCGTACCAATCACAATCGCGATAACGGCCGAGCACCCCATATCCAGTGCCTTAGTCATACCCAGAAGCGTAAAAATGGCTAGTCCGATGGTATCGAACAGAAATATGGTGCCCGCTATCCGATCCACCAACTTATGGAAAAAAAAGTACAACACCAGTGCTCCTGCAACTATCAGCAGCGACATCAGATCATCGAACCAGAATGGCCTGACACCCAACATTACATCTCTGATTGTTCCGCCGCCGACAGCCGTGACGAACCCCACAATGAACAGTCCGAACAAATCAAATTGCTTGGCCGCCGCCAGCCGGATGCCGCTTACGGCAAACGCAAACGTACCGATAATCTCAATCCAATACATGCTGCAAAGTTAGCAAATAGTACAATTGGGGTCAGGCCCCTTTTGTATCATTTATCCAGCCTGATGATCACGCCACGGCTTATTCCGGTCACCCGCGATATCTGCATCACATTCCGGCAAAACTCCAGCAGCCTAATCACAATCTCATTCCGTTTCTCCTTATCAAGATGCTGAATAACAGCCACTTCCGATATCCCAAACTCCTCCTTGATAAACTCTCGCAACCTCTCATCGCTCACGCGCTTACCCGTATCACTGTCAAAATCCAGGATCCTTTGCGTCTTAGGCAGCGGTGTATTGACCAGTTCCGCCAGCGCTTCAAAAGAAATCTTGTTAAAGACCGATGCCGTCGCGCAAATCGGAACATCACAAACCATCTCCGGGTCGAACTCGCGCCAACTGCTCCACCTGTAATACCTCACATCACTCACCAGCCCTCCCGCAATCGGATTCTGATGAATGTACCGCAACAGAGTCAGAAAATACTCCCAATCATTCACCACCTCACTCCTGAATCGCCCCTGAAAAAGGTGACCCACATGCTCATATTTCAAGTTAAAGTAACCCGCATAAGTGCCTGACAACCACTTTATTGCACTAGCCAACCCGCACTTCTGCTCCCTAACCAGCAAGTGCACGTGATTTGGCATCAGACAATACGCGTAAATGACCAGCAAAGGCGGAATCCGCTGCCCCGTCTCATCAACCGGGAACGCCACACGCTCCATCAGACCCAAAAACTTAAGGAAATCCTTATCACTCTCAAAAATATCCTGCTTGTTTACGCCTCGCAGAATCACATGGTAAACGCCAGAATCACTGACCGATCTTAATTTACGTGCCATGGTTAATAATAAAATGGTAATTATAGATTGATTATACCGCAAAGATATAAAAAAGTACAAAAGGGGTCAGGCCCCAATTGTACTTTTTTTCCAAAAATGATACAATTGGGGTCTGACCCCTTTTGTATCATAATTTGCCCTGCTCGCCGAGGTAGGAGTCTTTGAAGCCCAGGAAATAGAGGACTCCGTCTAGGCCGATGGTATTGATGCTCTGCTCGGCAGTGGCAACCACACGAGGCTTGGCATGGAACGCAATACCCAGACCCGCCTCCGATATCATCGGCAGATCATTTGCCCCATCGCCCACAGCGATAGTCTGCGCCAGGTTCACCTTCTCCACCTGAGCAATCAGATGCAGCAGCTCAGCCTTCCTGTGCCCATCCACAATCTCGCCCACGTACCGTCCGGTCAGCTTACCGTCCTCGCCTATCTCCAGCTCGTTAGCGTACACATAATCAATACCATAGCGCCTCTGCAGATACTCCCCGAAATACGTAAAACCACCGCTTAGAATAGCAATTTTATACCCGCAGGTTTTCAAAACAGACATCAACCTATCAACACCTTCAGTCATAGGAAGATGCTCAGCAATCTCGCGCATCACACTGACATCCAGCCCTTTAAGCAACGCAACCCTGCGGGTAAAACTCTCCTTGAAATCAATCTCACCACGCATGGCACTCTCAGTGATGGCGCGAACCTGCGCCCCCACACCGTTGCGCTCGGCCAATTCGTCAATGCACTCCGTCTGAATCAGTGTGGAATCCATATCGAAACAGATCAGGCGCCTCATCCTGCGGAACATATCGTCCTTCTGGAACGAGAAATCCATCTCCATCTCCTGCGAAATCTTCATCAGCCTAGAGTGCATCTCGCCCGGATTCACGGGCTCGCCACGCAGCGAGAATTCAATACAAGCACGCGTCTGCTTGTCCAGCTTTTTAATACTTTTCCGGCCCGTCAGA
>JAEEGL010291590.1_pt1 | contig 71087 bp, 55 predicted proteins | sample 9134231 | NCBI WGS metagenome assembly JAEEGL01 (sample SAMN16246548, study PRJNA631951) | gut metagenome | biome: gut microbiome; feature: rumen; material: fiber-attached | host: Bos | place: Iran: Karaj | collected 2018-10
GACACAAACTCCGACGGTAACACCAACACAAACTCCGACGGTGACACCAACACAAACGCCGACGGTAACACCAACACAAACTCCGACGCAGACCCCGACATGTCAACCAACTCCAACGGAAACACCGTCAAGTGAACCAACACCTTCAATCCCAACACCGACGGTAACGCCGACACAAACACCGACGGTAACGCCAACACAAACGCCGACGGTAACACCAACACAAACTCCGACGGTAACACCAACACAAACTCCGACATGTCAACAAACTACCACGGAAACACCGTCGACTGAACCAACACCTTCAATTCCAACACCACCAACTACAGAAACATGTGAACCGACAGATCCTGAAAATCCTTCTACAGAGCCTACACCTGTAATTCCACAGGGTACAACTTCTTCTGAGGAAGAGTCTCAAGAACCATCTTGTGAATCACCGTCTGATTCAGATACATTGCAGGGTGAAGATGTTCCGGTATTAAATATGCAATCAACTCAAGAAACAACTCAGACTGAGACAACTCAGACCGAGACAACTCAAGAAACAACTCATACTGAGACAACTCAAACTGAAACAACTCAAACTGAGACAACTCAAACAGAAACAACTCAGACTGAGACAACTCAAACAGAAACAACTCAGACTGAAGAACATTGTGATTCACCGTCTGATTCTGATATACCCCAAGGTGAAGAAATTCCTACATTGGGCACATCAAGAATTTATCTTGATGGAAATAAACGTCCGTCATTAGCAGAAAAACTTTCTTTATTCTTAATAAGAAAAATTCCTGTTAAAACGACTTCTGAAAACAAACACATTAAATTTAACGCATAATTTAACAGATAAAATAGCAGGTAGAATATACTACCTGCTATTTTTATGCTGAAATTCCTTTATAATATCTTGAACTTGCTCTTAATGAATCGTCTTTCCCGTCTCTTATGTTTATTGTAACTCCGCTCGCATTTGCATCAGCTGTCAGGAAGATATCATTTCCGTTTTTGTCTTTTATGTGTGCAAGAATCATTCCTATATGTCTTTCACCGTTATTGTATATGTCTCCTGTCTTTGCATTGGCTGCTGAAACTTCTTGATTACTTGATTTTACTTCTGCGGATGTTGAGCCTATCGGATGTCCCATTTTTGAAAATACATAATTTGCATATAATACGCAGTTATCGCCTTGTCCTTGATATCCTGATTCATTAAATGCTCCTAATGCCGTATTTATAAATTGTTCTGCATTTGGTGCTGATTTTCTTATCTGGCTTACAAAATCTTCTAAGCTTGTATTAATAGTGTATGTCGGTTGATCTTTTGCCCATTTTTGAGTTTTATCACTGCTTAATGTTACGGAGTCACCGTTTGCAGTAAATGTGCCCATTGCATTTGAATAGCTTATAAAATTGCCGTCTTTATCAAATTTATATGTAACTTCTGTTCCGTCGTCATTCTTTTCAGTAACAACATAACTGCCGTCGTCTTGCTCAACTGCCGTTGCATTATCGGGATTTCCTCCTACTTCTTTAATTTTATTCTCTATTTTTGTCGTAGCTTCATCTGAATTGTATTTATTTGATATTTCTTTGTTTTCGACTTCTGCTATTTGTGTATTAATTTTATCTAAATATTCTTGGTTTTCTTTTATTGCACTTTCGACAGATGTTAATGCTTCTTTTCTACCTGTTTCGTAGTCTGTTTGTGCTTGGTCATATGCTTCTTTTACTGTTTTCAATTCCGGATTTGCATCGTAAAGCTTGCTTATTTCTCCGTCTAATTTTGTAACTTCTTCTTTTAATGTTGTTAATTCACCTTCAAGTGCTGTTTTTTCTTGTTCCAAAGTATTAACTTTTTGTTCTAATTCATCTTTTTTTGCTTTAGCAGTGTCACGTGCTTGCTTTGCTGTTTCAAGTTCGGCTTTTGCGCTGTCTATTTGACCCTGAATTTCTGCTTTTTTATCATTATCTGCTGAACCAAGAGCTGATTCTAATGATGAAATTGTAGTTTCTAATGTAGAAACTTTTGATTCTGCATTTGTAACTGTAGTTTTCGCATCATCTAATTCGGATTTTGTATTTGTTATTTCAATAGTTTTATCATCAATTGCTTTTTGTTTATTATCTACAGATGTTTTTGCTTCATCATATTTAGTAGACAAATCTTTATTGATTTCTTTTAATTTTTTTTGAAAGGCATCATAAGTTGTAGTTATGTTATCTTTTAGCGCTTTAACGGATTCGTCAGTTCCGTTCATAATTGCGGCATATTTATCAAGATTTGCTTTTTTAGCATTTTCAGTATTTGTTTTTTCCGTCTTTAATTGTTCGGCGGACATAAGTTTGGGGTCTTTTCCGTCAGGATTGTCTGTTGGGGTTTGGCTGGGAGTTTGTGTCGGAGTTGGTGTAGTTGGAGTAGATGGAGTGCCTCCGCCACCGTCAACATTGCCGGGACTATTAGGTGTTGGCGTTTCCGCTGCTGGCTCTTCTTCCTGTGGTTCCCCAAGGCTAAATGTACCGTTTTTAATGGCATCATATCCTGTAAACATATCAGTTAATGAAAATTCGCCTTCTTTTTTGTCATATTTATCTAATTCTTCTAAGAAAGCTGCTATTTCATCTTTTGATATTTTTTCATTATCATCTTTATCAACTAAATCTTTTACTTCTTTGTTTCCAAGTAAATCACTTATAAACTGAGTAAAGAAATTTTTAGAATCTTTGTCTTTTTTATCGATTGCAAATTCTTCTTTGTTTTCATCGTATAAGTTTATCAAATCCATAATTGAACCTGAAAAATTCGATGGAATACCTAACTCTCTTCCTTTTTCTTTAACAAAATTATTCCATTCACTGGCATAAGCAAAAATGCTTGTATCATCTTTAATAGGATTAGTAGCTGCTCCGGAATGTTGTTCCTTTTCTTGTATAAATTTAAAAAATTCTGATTTTATTGACCCAAAATCCAGAGTACTCATTTCTTTATCCTATTTCATATTATTACTTAAAAAAGTAACTCAATCTCTCTTAATGCCCTCGTATATATATAAAGTTTTTTTTTCTTTCCTAATTTTAATTTTTTGAAAAATTTTACAAATCTTAATAAAAAAAAGAGAACTTGTTTAAAGTTCTCTTTTTTGGGTAAAAATTTATTTCTATTTTTCAGTAGGAATTCTCATTCCGTAGAATGAACGCATTACAAAAATAATGGCAATTATAAATAAAATTGTGCCTGCAGTAGGAGCAATTTTATCAAATGCGGGTGATATTGCTATTTCCATTGCTAATAAACCAAATAGTGTTGTGAATTTTATTATAGGATTCATTGCTACGGATGATGTATCTTTGAATGGGTCGCCAACTGTATCGCCAACTACTGTTGCATCATGCAGAGGCGTTCCTTTTTCATTTAAATCAACTTCAACAATTTTCTTCGCATTATCCCAGCATCCGCCGGCATTTGCCATAAATACTGCTTGGAATAATCCAAATATTGCAATTCCGATTAAATAGCTTACGAAAAATGATACCGGAATTGAATTTCCGTTAATCGGTGCTGATAAACAAGCTAAGGAAAGTGCAAATGCAAATAATGCTATAAATATGTTTACCATACCCTTTTGAGCATATTCGGTACATATTTTAACTACTTCTTTTGAATTATCAATATTTGCTTTTTTATCGTCGCTTTCTCCTAATTTAATATGGTTTGCAATGTATTTAACTGCTCTGTATGCACCTGTTGTAACTGCTTGCATAGATGCTCCGGAGAACCAGTAAATAACTGCTCCGCCCATTAATAAACCTAATATTGTATAAGGATTTAGCAAGTTTAATATAGATTCAGGTGCAATACCTAATGTTTCTCTAATTACAAGTATTAACGAGAATATCATTGTAGTCGCACCAACAACAGCTGTTCCGATTAATACAGGCTTAGATGTCGCTTTAAATGTATTTCCTGCACCGTCGTTCTGTTCTAAGTATTTTTTCGCATTTTCAAAATTCGGTTCAAATCCGAATTCATTTTTTATTTCTTCAGAAATATTCGGTATTTCTTCTATCAATGATAATTCATATACAGATTGCGCATTATCGGTAACAGGTCCGTAACTGTCAACTGCTATTGTAACAGGCCCCATTCCGAGGAAACCGAATGCAACAAGACCAAACGCAAATACTGATGAATAAATCATAATATTATCAGGTATATGTGTGCTTGCAAAGTATGCCATAGTCATTAAGAATACTATTACTAATCCAATCCAAAATCCTGAGAAGTTTCCTGAAACGATGCCTGATAATATTGTCAACGAAGCACCGCCTTCTTTTGATGCTGTTACTACTTCTAATGTGTGTTTTGCTTTTGGACTTGTGAATACTTTTGTGAATTCGGGTATCAAAGCTGCACCAAGTGTACCGCAACTTATAATTACTGAAAGTATTAGCCATAATTTATTCGGAAGATTACCGAGTAAATATTTACTTACACCAAATGTCATAAATATAGATAGTATTGATGTTAACCAAACTAGATTTGTTAATGGTGCTTCAAAATCAAAATCATTAGTATTTCCGAATAATATTTTATTAAATATTCCGTTAATAGCATATGAAATGACTGATGTAATTATCATTAAATATCTCATTACAAATATCCAAGTTAACAGTTGGATTTGATACTCAGGAAATACACCGAGTAATATAAAACTTACAAGAGCAACGCCTGTTACACCGTAAGTTTCAAAACCGTCAGCTGTCGGTCCTATAGAATCACCTGCATTGTCACCTGTACAGTCGGCAATAACTCCGGGATTCCTCGGATCATCTTCTTTTATGCCGAATTGTATTTTCATTAAGTCTGAACCGATATCTGCTATTTTTGTGAATATACCGCCTGCAACACGAAGAGCAGATGCGCCCAATGATTCACCAATTGCAAATCCTATAAAACATGCACCTGCAAGATGTCCGGGAATAAATAATAAAATTGTCAGCATAACTATAAGTTCAACACTTACAAGTAATACGCCAATACTCATACCTGCTTTCAGCGGTATATTTAAAATATCTAATGGCTTATTTTTTAATGCAGTAAATGATGTTCTTGCATTTGCAAGCGTGTTCATTCTTATTCCAAACCATGCAACTCCGTATGAGCCAAGTATACCAACTACTGATGCTGCTAAGATTACTAATACACTTTTTATGCTCATTTGCTGCAAAAAGCCAAAATAAAATGCTATACATATTGCAATTAAAATTTCTAGTCCTATTAAAAATTTACCCTGTTGTATAAGATATGTTTTACATGTTTCAAAAATTGTATTTCCTATTTCTAACATTGATTTGTGAGCTTTAATGGCTTTTATTTGTCCGAAAGCTATAAGTCCCCATATTAAGCCTAATACTGAAACAATAATACCTACCAGAAGTAAATTGAATTCAGTTCCTTTAAAACTGGGAACAACAAGGTTTGCTTCACCTGCGTACGACGGTATTGATGTCAGAAATAATGCAGTTAATATCAAAACAGTCTTTAACAGTGAGCTTTTACATTTACTAAAAAATGTCATTATTCTCTCCTCTTAACTACCTGATTTATTGAGTAATTATACAATATTGTCTATTTTTTAGCTAATTTTTAAGAATAGTATACAAATTATAATTATTTTTTTTCGGAGAATATGTCTTCACCTAAAACTGTTTGCAGTGTTTTCTTAACTTCTTCAGCCCAATTAACTCCGTCTACAACTTTCCCTTCTTGTTCTGTTATTGATATAACAAGACAATCTTTTACATCAGGATTCTTTTTTATAAAATCTTTTAACGGCATAGAACTTCTCTTTTGATTCCAAGTTCTTTTTACTATTAAATAATTACCATACTCATTTTTTCCGCCTTGTGAAAGAGGAATTATGTGTTCTATTGTTTTTGTATCACGCGGTTCAAAATTTTCTCTTGAATAACAGCATGTATTGAACATTTTCTTAAATTGTTTTTTAGTACCAAATGTTATATTTGGTGTAACCGGTGTTATTCGCATTTGTATCCCCCAATGTATAAACTATTTCATTAAAATTTAAATTTAATAGCCGAATTTACCTGAGCTTTTGCAGGCTGATTATCTATAGAAAATGCTTGTTCAGTCCCAACATCCAAATCAAGCCTTTTATCTTTAAATGGCTTTATTGTCATAACAACATCACTTTTTTCTTGTTCCGTACTTAGTCCCTGAGGATTTGCATTTTTAACTGACAAGTGCCTGTTTACTTCAATTTCGGGTGCAACAGACATTGATTCATTGTTAATTGTGTTTAATGTATTCTCTTCTTTAATTTGATTGTATTCATTAGAAAATACAAATTTATCTTTTTGATATTTGGAAACAGCATCATTTGCACTACCATCTGTCTTTTCATTTAAATTGGTAGAATAGTTCAGCTTTAGACTGTCATTATCTTTCTGCGTATATTTTTCTTTATCAAAAACAGAAGGTTCTTTATCTAAGTTAAGAACTACCTGATTCTTTGAATAAGGCTGCTCGGTCTTTTTTGCTGCAAATACTACTGTATTTACTAATAAGAATATTATTAATAATGTAAAAATTTTCTTCATATTAATATTATAATTTATTTTTCATTTTCGACAATACCTTCGGGAATCAATCTGTATCCTCCGCCATATATTGTTTCAATATATTTCTTTCCGTTAGAAATCTTATCTATTTTGCTTCTTATGTGTCTCATATGAACTCTTATTGTTTCTACCGTATCATCTGGTGAATAACCCCATACATCGTTTAAAATTTTTGCGCCGGATACCATGTTGCCATAGTTCTGCATTAGTAAATTTACTATATCAAATTCAATTGGTGTTAATTTTGCCTGTTTACCGTTTATTTCAACAGAATATGTTTCTGGAATTAATGTTATATCGCCACGTGTTAATACCTCTTTTACCGCAACAGATTTTGGTATGTTATTTGTCCTTTTTAAGAGTGCTTTTACTCTTACTAATAATTCTTCCATTTCAAAAGGTTTTACAAGATAATCATCAACACCGATGTTGAATCCTTCAACTTTATTTTGAAGCATTCCGAGTGCTGTCAACATAATTATAGGGATGTCCTTAGTCGTAGGATTTTCTCTTATTCTTTTTGCAACCGTATAACCGTCCACTTCGGGCATCATAACATCTAAAATTATTAAATCCGGCTGTTCTTGTTTCGCAAGAGCATATCCTTTATTTCCGTCTAATGCCGTTATTACGGTATAATATGCAAGTTCTAAATTGACTTTAATTAATTCATTTATTGCTGTATCGTCATCTATTACCAATATTTTTGCCATATATCACCTTTAACATGCCTTTTAATCTGTCATAATACGAAAAATTACTTGCAGCATTCCTTTTACCTTTTATAGCTATCATTTGTGCAATATTTAAGTTGTTTTGATAAAAACGTATTTTATCTGTTAAATCATTTGCATTTGTGTATGTTTCAAGTTCTTTTCCGTCTTCAAAATATTTTATTATTTCTTCATTAAATTGAGATATAAGAAATCCTCCCGATGACAATATCTCCAGACATCTGTAGTTGATGTTTTTAGGATTTCCGTTATTTATATCAATATTTATTTTTGTTGCCGAGTATATTGAAGACAATTCTTTTTGAGTATTAACATATCCTTTATAGGATTGTTTATATAATTCCATAAAATATTCATCTAAAAGTTTATTTTCATACATTTCATCTGCGCTTTTGTAAAAATCAAACGAACGACAAAATATATTTATTGGCCCGAAATTATATATTATTTTTGCAAGGATTTCTTCCCTGTTTCTATATGCGGGATTTCCTGCAAATGTAATATTATATTTGTATCCGTTAAATTTCGTTTTATAATCTTGATGTGATATTGCAGGATATAATTTCCTTTTTTTTGTTTTTGAATCCAAAGTAAAAATGTGATTGTTTTTTTTCTTTTTATATTCTTTGGGAATTTCGGATAAATATTCAGCGCAATGGATATAAGTTGTTTTTTCACAGTTGTATTGTTCTTGCAAATTTTTTATTCTGTCTTTTTCTGTTAATCCGGTCCAAAAAATAAATATTATATCAGGTAATATTTGATTGACTTCCTGAACATTTATATCATAAAATTTTTTCTCTATAACAAAATATGACAATTCCCTGAAGGCATTACTGTAGCCTTTTGTCATATATTTTCCTTTATTATTTTCGGGTATTATTACTAATGCTTTATCCATTATTCTATTCTACATCTTTTTAGTTTAAATAAACATACCCTGCTAATATTTCGCAACAAATACTTGAAAAATTTATTTTAATGATATAATAAATAAAGTATTTCATTTTTAAGTTGAATCAGAAGGAGAAAATAATGAAAGTTACAGTTAATGATAGTTGTATAGCTTGCGGAGCTTGCGAATCAGTATGTGATTCAGTATTCTCTGTTGAAGATAAAGCTGTAGTTAATGAAGCTGCAGTTGCAGCAAATGTAGATTGCGTTAAAGAAGCTGCTGATTGCTGCCCTGTTAATGCTATTGAAATTGCTTAGTATATAAATTAAATAAGAAAAGAGAGCGTTCTGTTTGAACCTCTCTTTTTTTATTTTCTTGTATATAATTTTCATCTTTAATATAATTATTCAGGGTTATATTATGAAAAAGTTTTTTAAAATTACAATAATAGCTATATTAAATATATTTTTATTATTTTGCTTATTATTAATATCTGATCATATTGTATATAATGCTTTTGCTACACCCGAAAAATATTATGCAATAAGACCTTTAGATGAACCTATTCCCGGATTTGAATATTATATCGACAAACCTTATGTTATGTTTACTGAATTTGACGGTTTCTTTTCGGGAAAAGATAATTTCTTTTCAGGACGACTTCCTGTCGGGCTTAAATATTACGACAAAAAACCTATAGTCCTGTTTGGAGATTCATATATGTATGGTCAATATCTTAAGCCTGAACAATCTTTTCATTATAAATTATCTGAGGCTATAAAACGTCCCGTTTATAACAGGGCTGTTTCCGGTACTGCATTTGCAACCATGTATTATCAGGTTGATTCGGAATATTCCGATAATTTCTATAGAGAAGTTCCCCCATCTGATACCGTATTTTATTTAGTTATAAACCATCACTGGTGGAGAACTTTAGCTTTAGGGGACACATATGTTCTGGGTAAATTATATTATATGAGATATACTCCTAAACATGGCAAGCTTGTTATGGATAATTATAAAAATAAGTTTTATAACTTTATAAAATCCTCATATACAATTCGTTATTTAAATTTGAAGTATATAGATTGGTATTTAACTAAGGGTAACAGCGCAGAAAAACTTACAAATCTTGCACTTACTTATTTTAAAGAAACCCGAAGAGTTCTTGAAGAAAAATGGAATACTAAAATTAAATTTGTTGTTGTTTTTTATCAAACTCCTAATATTATACATTCTGAATTATTAAAAAATAAATTAAAAGCTAACGGTTTTGTTGTCATAGATACTAATGAACTAACTAATGAAGACTTGAATTCGGAAAAATATATGATGAAAAATAATCTTCATCCTACCGAAGCTGCTTGGGATTTACTTACTCCGTTAATTATAAATGCGGCTAATCTTTAGCAGTTTATAAGTTTAGAAATTAAAACACCCCTGTCTATAAGTTCTACATCTAAATTCTTTTCTTTTATTAAATTTAGTGCAAATTTGGATATATCAATTATATGCTGAGGAATATTATCCTTATGTTCGTTATACCACATCATTTCTATATCAAAAGCTACATGCTTTACACCTGCTTCAATTGATTTATTAATCCAAGCTGTTATTTCTTCTTCTGTATCATTTATATTTGGTATTAATATAAATTTTGTTTTAACTCTGTCGCTTTGCGGTTGAACAGCTGCATATCTCTTTATATTTTCCCAAACTTTGTCATAAAAATCATATCTTTTAACTTTTTCAAATGTTTCTTTTGTTCCGGAATCGACTGAAACAACTATATTTACGCGGCCTTCTTGTATGCCTTTTTCAACAATCGGACTGTATTTAGTTGCATTTGTCAGGACTCTTATTGATGATAAATCGTGTTCTATAAATAGCTTTATTAAACTGTCAAACTCTGGTGCTACACTGGGTTCTCCGCCTGCAATTGTTATATGTCCGCCTTTTCTTAAATAGCCTCTATCAGCCATATCTTTAATTGCGGGAAATACATTATATTGTTTTTGATGCGGTTTATCAGGATCGTTTAGCCAACAGTATACGCAATGTTCATTGCAAATAGTCCAGTTATTGAAGTTTATAAATGAAATATAATCTTCATTATCCCATTTCTTTTTTTGAAGATATATGCAATTTTTACATTCGGGAACTATATCTCCTCTTTTCATTTGTTCCCTATAGCCTCTTTTAATTGCAAAAAAGTTCTTCCAATCAATAAGCTCTCCGTTATAATGTTCAAGTATTTTTTTATAGCCTTTGTCTGTAGGCGGAATCCTGCAGCAGAAATTAATACTGTCCGTAAAAAAATCGAGTCCGTGTTCTATTAAATCACAGCTGACATATTCTGTGTATTCTGTTTCTTTCTTTTTGAAAATATTTTTTAATAAATTACCTAGCATTCTATTAATTCCTTTATATCATCTATTGATGAATTTAAATAAAATTGTCTGAAATCATTAATATCCTTAATTAATGAAGTTAATTCCAAATACATATCATGTTCTTTTACTTTTGACAATTCAATCGGATGAACATATGTGATTTTATAATTTGTTTCATTTTCTTTATTTAAATCTATCATTTGTATATCATCAAATATCGTTAATGCACATTCAACCGCATCATTTGTAACTCCGAGTGCTTTCGATATTCTTGATAAATCTATTTCTCCGTTTAAATTTGAAATTGAATAATTAAGCATTCCCGAAAGTTTTGTAATAAATGAATCAGTATTAATTTCATTAACATTAAAATTCATAAGATGAATAAGATTTGCCCCTGTATCTTTTAATATATCAGAAAACTGTTCTTTAGAAGACGGAACATCAAAAAACATAAGCTGCTCAATTTCTGTTGGAATGTCATTCCGTGAAAATATTCTGTCGGATGGTATTTTGTTTATTTGTTTTATTAATGACGGATTTTCAACAAAAATAGCTGTTTTTTTCTTCGTTGTATTAACAAAATCCAATACCTGATTTAATATATTTTTTTTATTTCTGTGGTCTAAAATTTTTATCGAACTTGTATCATTTGAGGTCTTTAAATATTTGCTATGGATATCATCTGCAATCAATTGTACAGTTTTCACGTTATTAAATATATTCAGTTTTAGTGTGAATAAAATATCTAATTCAGAATTAACAGGTAAAGAAAAGTCAGGCGAATTCCATTTTATGCATTCAATTTGTGGAGAATTATTTTTAGAAAGAAACATTTTTAAATGATTGTTATCTTGCCCCATCATTTTGTAACTGTTCAATGTTACATTTTCCATTGCAAAGACCGGTGAGGGATTTGCACTCCCGAACGGTTGCAGTTTCTCAATTTGATTTAGGTTATCTTCTGTTATATCTTCAGGATTTAAATACATATCAAAATCTACAGGAATTTCATTAAAATTAATATCTTGTGTGTATTCATCTATAGTTACACTAAGTAATTTCTTAAATTTTTCAAAAGAAATTTTGTTTTCGTCAAAAGAAAAACCGGCAGCCATTTTATGTCCGCCAAACCCTTCAAAGAGTTCTTTGTGATTTGATAATATAGAGTGAATATTTATCTCCGAGATACTTCTGCATGAACATCTGATAATATTTTGTGAATTAGCATCTTTTGTCATTAAAAATACAGGTTTATTATAAGTTTCTACTAATTTTGATGCTACTATCCCTATGATGCCTATATGCCAATTTTCATTTAATAGGATAATGCTTTTTTTATTATTTGCAATATCAGATAAATACATTGATTTTGCTTGTTCAAATATTTCATCGCATAATTGCTGCCTTAATGTATTAAGTTCGTTCAATGTTTTAACATATTTGTTTATTTCTTCATCATTATCTGAAATTAATATTTGTATTGCCGTATTGGGTGATTCCAACCTGCCTGCCGCATTAATTCTTGGTACGAGAATAAATGCTATATTTTCGGAAGAAACTTTTGTAATATCTTCAATTCCGGCACTTTCTAATACTTTTGTTATTCCTCTATTCTTTGCACTTCTTATAATTTCAAGTCCCATTGCCACAATTGAACGATTTTCACCTATTAATTCAACAACATCTCCAATTGTCCCTATTGCAGCTATCGGAAGAATTTTATGTACAAAATTTTCTTTGTTATATTCTTTTAATAATTTGCATGCCAGCTTAAATGCTACACCAACTCCGGCTAAGTAGTTTAAGCTTTGAATTTCTTCTATATCTAAAGTATCAGATAAGGAATTCGGTGCTTTCGGATTTAAAATTGCATATGCATCAGGAATTTGTTCTGGTGCTTCATGGTGGTCGGTTATTATAATGTCTGCTTTAAACCCTTTTGCAAAGTTAACTTCGGAAATATTACTTATACCGCAATCTACCGTTATAATCAGCTTCGTTTTCTTTTTCGATATGATTTGAACTAAAGCTTTTGTATTTAGACCATGACTTTCCGTGTTTCTGTCAGGTAAATAGAAGTCAACATCTGCACCGAGTTCTTTCAATGTTAAATATAGTAACGCTGTTGAAGTTACACCGTCAGCATCAAAATCACCATATACCGTTATATGTTCTTTATTATCAATTGCTGTTTTTATTCTGAGGTATGCTTTTTGCATATCAACAAACACATCGGGTGAGGATAAAATTGCTTTTAGCGGATTAAGAAAAACGGCTGCTTTTTCCGGTGTATTTATTCCTCTTGTTGATAACAATGAAGCAAGAATTCTATTATTCCCGCAGCTTTGAATAAGTTGTTCGGTCGGTTCAATATATTTACTTTTCCAAATTTTGCGGACAGTCATTATTTAATTTGCCATTTCTTAGTTTTCTGAAGATTCTTGTTGTTCGAGTTCTCTTTTTAATTCTTCAACGTCTTTGTCTTCTTTAATTTTTTCTATTACTATTTTTGCCATCTCTTTTGCAATAATTTTTTGTGTATCTTCAGGTGAATTTTGAAGCATATTTATTGCAGCTCTTACAGTTCTGTCAATATCATACCATCTTGAGTTTGCTCTTTCATCCATACCTTCTTCAACTGCTTCAATAATTTCATTTACATCGGTATATTCGCTGAAGGCAAGGTTATGTTCAACTATAATCTTTATTAAATTGAGCGCAACTTTAATTTGTGTCTCATCATCAGATGCTTCTAAGGTTTTCATAGAACGAGACAATATAGGATCTTTATCATACCATCTTCTTTGTTTGTTAGAATAATCTTCTTGCATATTTACCTCACTTTACTAGCCGTTTTTAAATTTAACTCCGTATTCCGCATCGGGGTATACCCACAATATATTGCCTTTTTCACAGGCAATTTTGCAGGCACCGCATTCAAGACAATTTTCGTATCTTATGTTCATTAATAATTTTTCTTCATTCCATTCATATACTTGTGCGGGACAAATATATGTACAGCATTTGTCTTTGCATCTTATACAAACATCATTATCCACGGATAAATGACTCTCGTTTGATTTATTATATTTTAGTGTAGCTAATTTGTCATTTATGTTCATTTTTTTAAACATTTCCCCATTGCAAATATTCCAAGCGGAATTGATTTTCGTATTACACCTGATTTCATTATATCAGAGAATAACTCATTGTATGTTTCCTTTTTTGGTTTCCCGTTTGCACAAGCAAGTACTGATAATGCTTTACAAGCAAGCTCCGGATATAATGATGTTATTGTATTTATATTTTTCTTTAGTACATCGATGGTGTTGTTATGTGTATCTAAATCTTTTACTATTATGCTGTCTTTTAGTTTTTTGTAATACATTGAAAGCACAGTTGCAGATGTGTCACCTTTTTCCAGTGCAAATATTGCTGTTTCTCCTGCCAGTTTACCGCTGAGCATAGCAAGATTTGTACCTTCAAAATGAATATTATCAATAAAACCGGCAGCATCACCAACTACCATAACTCCGTTATCGTATACTTTGGGAATTTTATCCAAACAGCCTTCGGGTATCATGTGTGCTGAATATTCTATTAATTCAGCATCTTTTATGTATGCCGCAATAGTAGGATGTTCTTTTAATTTATCCATTAGTTCATACGGTTTGATTTTGTTCTTTTTTAATTCATCAAGAGAGGCACCGTACCCTATTGAGATAGTATCTTTGTTCGTGTACATAAATCCCATTGCAAACATATCTTTTAAAGGGCCGCCGATAATTCTTGCCGATGTTCCTAAAATTGTATTTACCCTGAATCTGTCTTCAAGTCTTTCTCTCGGTAATCTGAATACTTCTTTGACATTTAGTGTCATATCGGAATCTTTAAAATTGTGTCTTAACCCGATTTGTTTTGCTAATAGTGAATTAACCCCATCAGCTATGATTACTATATCAGCATAATATTTTTCAAATTGTGTTTGAACCCCAATTACTTTACCGTTTTCTGTAATTAATTCTTTTACCAATGTTTTAGGTGCGAAATATGCTCCGTTTTTAACTGCCTGTTCAACACACCATTTATCCCATTTTGAGCGGATGACAGTATATGCAGGATATTCGTTATTTGATTTATATCTGTATGAAATATCAACGGAATCTTTATCCGTAAGCATTATTATTTTTTCTTCGGTTATTGCTCTTTCTAAAGGTCCATCAATATAGTTATAGAAAATATCAACAGTTTGCTGTGTATAGATACATCCGCCAAAAACATTTTTATCTCCCGGATTATCCGCTCTGTCTAATAAAAGAACTTTTTTTCCTGCTTTCGCAAGTGTTATTGCGGCACTTACACCTGCAGGACCTGCTCCTACAACTATTGCTTGTATTTTATTATTGTCCATAATCTACCTGTTTATCTGTTTTCTATTATACAATTAAACATACATATTAAGCAAAAATATATAATATTGTAAAATTTATTGAAAATATTGGTTATATACAATATCATTAATTCTATGTTTAGAAAATTTATATTTACACTAATATTTTTTTTCATATTATCTCAGCAGACATATGCCAAAATTGATATAGTATATCCGACATCTAAAGATGTAAAAGTAAAATCAGCCTCGCTGTTTTTTATTGGTAATACTGACTATGGTTCAGTTTTCTCAATTAATTCTGAATCCGTGCAGTTGTGGGAAGATAATTTTTTTGTACATGTCGTTCCGCTCCAATACGGTCGAAATGAGATTAAAATGGTATCATATCACCATGGTGAAGTTGAAACATTAACGTATTATGTAACAAGACTTAAAACCTCGCCTGCTGCTGCTTCTTATTCATATTCTTCCTATACTTATTTGCCTTCATTACAAAAAACAAAAACTGTAAAGTCTAATGCTACAGTTAGAGAAAAACCTTCAGTATCTTCATCAAGGATAATTGATTTGCCTGAAGGTGTGGTTTTATATCTTTCCGCTAAAAAAGGTGATTTTTATAAAATTGCAGAATACGGAGAAACAGAATATTGGATTCATAAATCAAATATTTCAACTCCACAAAGCATAGAAGTTAAAGAACAGCCTGTATTAAGCGGGAAATATGTTTCTTCTGATGACAAGTATGATTATGTTACATTCAACTTGTCATATCCTGTTTTTTATACTTTAAAACAAAACGGTAATTCTGTAGATTTGACATTATACGGGGTTCAAGCCGACTCTGCAAATAATTATAGATATACATTCTCTACCGATAGGACAATTATTGGGTATGATGCATATTATCAAGGCAATAATTTAGTATTTAGAATTGCAAAAATTCCTGATAATTTTGATGAAAAAAATCCTTTGAAAGGCATTACTGTTTTTGTTGACCCCGGTCATGGAGGTGAGGAAAAAGGTTCTGTCGGACCAAGCAGAGTACCTGAAAAAGATATAAATTTATATATTTCCAGATACCTTACCGAATATTTAAAAAGGGCAGGTGCTATCGTAATTATGTCCAGAAATGATGACAGAAAAGTTCCTTTGTATGATAGAGTTAAAATGGCAAAAAATAATAATGCGATTATTTCTCTGAGCATACATTCTAATGCACTTCCGAATGGTTATGACCCATATGAAAACCATGGTACGGAAGTTCACTATTATAACGAAAATGCTAAACAATTAGCCGACATTATAAAAAATAATTTAGTTTATGATGTACATTTAAAGGACAACGGTGTAAGGAAATCCAGTTTTGCACTTAATCGTTCTACTAACCCTGTTTCTGTTCTGGTAGAAGTCGCATATATGATTAATCCTCAAGAGTACATTTTATTAAAGAGTCCTGAATTTCAAGAAAATGTTGCGAAATCTATCAAAAAAAGCCTTGAACAATATATTTTTGTGATTAAAAAATGATATTGTGATATAATTTTTTCGAAAAGCCGAACATGGAGAAAGATATATGATTACAAGCGAAAGAGGACTTAAGTCCGAATACCTGAAGAAGGTAATTGAAGAAACTTCTGCAAAAAATTGTTATGAAAAAGAATTCATTCAAGCATTAAAAGAAGTTTTATCTTCGATAGAGCCGGTAATCATTCAAAATGAAGAGAAATATAAATCGGTTGCCTTATTGGAACGTTTGGTAGAACCTGAGAGAACAATTTCTTTCAGGGTTCCTTGGATGGATGATAACGGAAATATTCAAGTAAACAGAGGCTATAGAGTTCAATTTAACGGTTCAATAGGGCCATATAAAGGCGGATTAAGATTTCATCCTTCCGTAAACCAGAGTATTATGAAATTTTTGGGATTTGAACAAATCTTTAAAAATGCGCTTACCGGACGTCCGATAGGCGGCGGAAAAGGCGGATCGGATTTTGATCCTAAAGGTAAATCTGATATGGAAATTATGAGATTCTGCCAAAGTTTTATGAATGAACTTCAAAGACATATTGGTCATGATATTGATGTTCCTGCAGGTGATATAGGTGTTGGCGGACGTGAAATAGGTTATTTATTCGGACAATACAGAAAAATAAAAAACTGCTATGAAGCCGGTGTGTTAACAGGAAAAGGACTTGAATACGGTGGTTCTCTCGCAAGAAAAGAAGCTACAGGTTATGGTCTTATGTATTTCATGAGAGAAATGTTAAAAGCTAATAATATTAATCTTCAGGGTAAAACTGCAATTATATCAGGTTCAGGTAATGTTGCTATTTATGCTTGTGAAAAAGCACAACAATTAGGTGTAAAAGTTATAGCAATGAGTGATTCTTCAGGATGCATTCTTGATGAAAACGGCATTGATATTAGTTTAATTAAAGAAATAAAAGAAGTAAGAAGAGGCAGAATATATGAATATAAGAATTCTGTTCCTTCTTCTATATATCTTGAAAATAATAGTGATATTCCATCAATATTTACTTTAAAAGCTGATATTATTCTTCCTTGTGCTACTCAAAATGATATTGATATAGAAGCAGCAAAATTACTTGTTCAAAATGGTGCACTTGCAGTAGGAGAAGGCGCAAATATGCCTTGCACTAATGAAGCTGTTAGTTATTTCTTGGAACATAATGTTTTGCTTGCTCCCGGAAAAGCAGCTAATGCAGGTGGCGTTGCAACATCTGCTCTTGAAATGTCTCAAAACTCAATGAGAGATGCTTGGACATTTGATGAAGTTGATAAAAAACTTGAGAATATCATGGTCAATATTTTTAGACAATGCAAAGAAGCTGATGAAGAATACGGATTAGGTAATAACTATGTAGCAGGTGCAAATATATCAGCTTTCAAAAAAATAGCTAATGCTATGATTGCACAGGGTATTATATAAAATTAAATTTTATACAAAATAAAGAGGGCAGTTAATTTGCCCTCTTTTATTATATATACGGATATTATTAAACGTAGTTTTTAAGTCCTTTGCTCATATCTTCATATTTTTGTTCTATTTTACCTGCGTTATATGTTGCTTTATTGTGATTTTTACTGATAAATATTGCTGTAATTGCTGCGCCTATCGCTAAAACTGCTTTTGCAGGACCAGGTAAGTTTTTAACTTTGTTTACACCTTTTTTTAATAATTCTTTTACTGATTCGCCTTTAAATTTACTTGTAAATTTACTTGCCAAATCTTTAATTTTTCCTTTTCCAGCTGATAATATTGTTTTCGGATTTTTAATTTTTTCTGTTAACCCTTTAAGCTTATCCGGATTAATATTTGTTTTTATTTTGTCTGATAAATTTTTCATTTTATCCGAACTCAAATGTGATTTTATATTATTTGGAATATTTTTTAACTTTTCTGCCGTAAACTTGTTTTTAAGAGAGTTTACAAATGATTCAAATTGTTCAGGAGTTAATTTAGCTTTAAATTCGCTTACTGTATTTTTAATTTGTGACGGTTTTAAATTATTAATTATGCTCTTAAAATCAATATTTGAAGATGCTACTTTTGCTGTAATTCCGGCTGCTGCTGCTGTTCCTGCTGCACCTGCTGTAACTATTAATGTATCTTTTGCATCTCGTTTCAATGAATTAATTGCATCTTCACAGACATAATCGGCTCTTAATCTTTTATCAATATTTTGATTGAATTTTCTGTTTACTCCGTTAAGTAGAACTCCATTTGTAATGTTCATGCTAATCTCCTATTCCATTCTTTTCTTCTAACCTATATTTATATAAAAGTATTTTTTTATATATAAATTGCCAAATTTTTGTGAAAAAATGGCTTTATATCAAATATAAAGCCATTTTTTTGTTGTTACATTATTTAATAATAATTATTTTTGTTTAATCGTCTATTTCATCTTCTATTTCTTCAATGTATGCAGCTACTTTGTCGAATTCTTCGTCGTTTTCTATTTGTTCAAAATAATATTCTTCACCGTCTCTTTTAACTCTCATTATTACGGCTTCATCTTCGCATCCGCAATCACATTCTTTTTCATGATGTCCAACGGGAAGTAACAGAGCATATTCAATATCATCTAATGTAAACATATCCAAAACTTCCAATGAAATTTCTCTGCCTTCTTCATCAACCACCACAGCTATGTTGTCGTTTTCATTTGCCATATATTTCTCACTTTCTATCTAAGTATTGTTGTAATATTAAACATGCACTTTTTAAATCAACCAGTTTCTTATCTTTTGTGTATTTATGTCCTGTTTGCGCAAGAATAAATTCGGCTTGTTTACTTGTTAATCTTTCATCTTCAAAGATTATTTCATATTCGTTTTTTAATTTATCCATAAAATTTATGCAATCTTGAGCTTGTTCACCTATTGTATTATTCATATTTTTAGGCAATCCTGCAACTATTTTTTTTATGTTATTGTCTTTGCAAATTTGTCTTATTTTCTCTATTGCTGCTTTTTCAGGTTCTCTCAATATTGTTTCAACAGGATGAGCAATAAGTCCCATAATGTCACTAATTGCAATTCCTATCCTCTTTTTACCTATATCCAGTCCTAATATTTTATCCATTTAACCAGCTTCTGTTTAGTATTTCTATTATTTCATCTATTTTTTTTGAATCTAATTTATTTTCTGCCGAATTACGTTTCCTAAATATGTTTGCTGCCAATTTTGTATCATTTATATGTTCTTTTTTGGTTACAAAATTATTGAATACACTTCTTTGCAGAAGTATTTCTTTGAACAATAAAAGATATTCTTCAGATTTTAGCATTGTATAAAATAAATCGGCATCTTTAAGTTTTGCGTTCATTCTTAAAAGATAAATTAAATTATATATTCTATTTAACCATAATTCGGTAAATTCTTGATTAAATAATGTTGTAACTTTATCTTTTAACATTGAATTAATTTTGTTAATTTCTATATTGTCTGTTGAATATATTGTATCGACTACCTCTTTAATTATTTTATTCTCTTCAGGAGTTATAAACCAGCGCAAAGTATAGTCTTTGGTTAATAATTGAAGTATATCATTTCTTGATACCAATTGAATTTTGCAATTTTTTTCGGCATATTCTTTTAAAGATATGTCTAATGGTTTGATATCACATAAAAGAGGACTCCAACAAATAAATTCATACGGGAAATTTCTCTTTAATGATATGTTTTTATTTATGGCATCAATAGTTTTTGATTTTATATATTCTTTTGTAACTTTGTATTTTCCTTCAGCTTGGTAAAATTTAGCCAAAATTTTAATTAATTCTTCTTGCGTTATATTGTAAAATCCAAAACAGTCTATAACTCCGGATATATCATTTGTAACCGTTGCTGATAACAAATATTTTGATTCGGGAGTGCATCTTGAAACCAGTAATGCTTGATTTCCGTTGCCGTCGGGTATTGTTGTAAAAAATTCGGCAGGTTTAGTAGATTTAATTATGTTTTTAAAATATTCTTCAGCTATTTCTGATTTTGCTCCGGATAATTTTAATTTTTTTAGCCCTGTTTTACAAGCATTTACAATTTCCGTATTTTCTGACGTTTCAATTAAATATTTAAAAGGTGCTATTGCAATAGATGATTTTGAATCACTTAAAATATTTACTACATTTAGTTTAAAATCATCTTCAAAATTAGAATATAAAATCGGATATATTATATTTGCAAGAACATCTCCTGAGTAATCCATTTTTAACGAATTGAGAAGCAAACTTCTGTCATGAGCTGATACAGCTGATGTAAAATCCAAAAAATCGAGCATAGATTCAGGATTAAATACAGCTGCTTCTAATAATCGCTTAGTTTCTTTATCTAATACTTCTTCCGGATTATCAAAATATTGAGGTATCTCATTGTAATCAAGTTCTTTTCCTGTAATTCTTATAAGCTGAATGAGTTTATATTTTAATTCATCCGATAAATTGGTTGATTTTAATAATTCCATGCATTCGGTATTTATATAGTCATTTGGAACAGTTTCTTTTAGTAGTAATGAAGAAAAAATGTATTCTTTTTCATTCATTTTAATATATTCTTTTATAAAGATATCAAATAATGCCTTTTTATCTTCAATTTCACTAAAGTCTGAAATAAATCGAAGTAAAATATCTTCACTATATGTTTGTATAGATTTAATTTCAGATATTACAGTAAGAACTTTAGCTCTTATTTGAAGTTTAGAAAGCTCGGGCATTATTTAATTTTGCTCCAAAATATGTCAAGAATTTTTTGTGCTTCACCTGACGGCAGTTTGTCTTCAAGAATCAAATATTGTACTGCAATCATTGTACATTCCGAACAAATATTAACGCCGGGACCTTGTACCATTTTTGCAACTTGTGTATTTGGTCTGCCGCAAAAACTGCAATGAACAAGTTCTTGTGTATTTTGCTTATTATTTTCAGGTTTTTGTTCGGATGCTTTAGGCTCTTTTACTTTTTTTCTTGCACTTTTTAGTGAAACAATTTTTTCGGAATCTGACATGTTATTCTCTCAATATTCTACTCCTCCAAATATTGTATCCTATTTTAAAAATATTGCAAAATTTTCATTTTGCGTTTATAGTGTAAGAAACTTGAGGGGATTTTACATGAAGAAAATTTTATTGTTATTTACAATATTATCTGTCTCTGTAATAACATCAGCTTGTATTAATAACTTAGCTGTACAAGAGTTAAATAATAAAGCCGAATCATATATGGACAAAGGTGATACAGAAGCTGCAATATGTCGATTAAAGGCAAGTTTGGATTTAGATGATCAAATGTTCCAAACTCATTATAATCTTGCGGTAGCATATAATTCTGTAGGGAATTATGATGGTGCTGTTAATGAGGCTAATAAGGTTCTGGAATTAAAACCTGATTTTAAAGATGCTATGTATATTATGGCTGTTGCAAAAGAATCTATTGCATATCAGGTTATTGAACAAGTAGAAGATGCGAATGAATTGTCTCTTGATGAAATTGCAGACTTTAATAATAAAGCATCAGATGCTGTTGATGCTTATAACAAATATTTGGTAAGTAATCCTTCATCTTCTGAAACAGATCAAATTAATAATAAAATTACCGAATTAAATAATAAAATTAAAGAATATACTGATTTATATGATAATAAATCTCTTGAGCATGACGAACAAATTCAAGAAGATATTAATGGTGAAGAAGAAAATCAAGAGCAGCAAGATTCTGATTCATCCGATGAACAAAACAATGTAGAAGAATCTGATTAATAATGTTTCAATCACCCGGAGATATTGCATTTACAATAGGAAATATTGATATATACTGGTATGGTGTTTTAATGTCATTTGCAATATTATTCGGACTTTTGGTTACATGTTTTGTTGCAAAAAAATATTTTAAAGAAATATCAGTTGATTTAATTGTTGATTTATCCTTTTGTTTGATTATTTTGGGATTAGTCTTTGCCAGATTATATTATGTCTTATTAGATTATAAATACTTTATTAAATATCCTGCGGAAATCATTGCTGTTTGGCATGGAGGTATTTCCATTCAAGGTGCAATAATTGGTGGTATTATTGCAGGACTTTTATATGTGCGTGAGTTTAAATTAAGCTTTTTAAGATTAGCTGATTTATTCTCTTTTGGTTTAATTACTGGACAAATTATCGGACGATGGGGAAATTTCTTTAATTCTGAAGCTTTTGGGCTTCCTACAGAGCTTCCTTGGAAACTTTATATTCCTTTTTCTTCAAGACCGATAGAATATAAAGCATTTGATTTCTTTCATCCTACTTTTTTATATGAATCTATTCTTAATTTTTTTGTTCTTTTAATTTTATTCTTTTTATTGGTAAAAATAAAAGACAGAAAAAATGGAATAATTTTCTTTTCTTATTTAATTTTATACTCAATTGTCAGAATTCTTGTAGAATCTTTAAGAATTGACAGTATATTAAATATTAACGGTATTCATATTGCACATATTGCAAGTATTATTTTTATATTGACAGGTGTTATAGGTCTGTTATGTATAAAAAAACGTCGTGAGAATTAATCACGACGTTCTTTTTATTTCTTTGTTCTTATTTCTTTTCAGCTTTTGTTTCAATTTGAGCTTTTTTTGCAATATTATTTGTTGTTAATATCTTACTTGCAATAGCCAAAGTTGCCGTTGCAGCTACAATGCCTGCTTTCGCAAATGTAGGTAAAGCTTTAAACTTGCTGTACATTGAATTTGGATTTTTTGCCATTTCTGCTAATTTCTTTTCTACTACACCTTTTGCGGAAACAAAATATTTTTTCCCTGATTTTCCAACTTTTTGTATGCCTATTTTACTTAATATGTTTCCGACGGCTTCTTTCCCGCCATTTGCAATGTTTACTACTTTAGCTGCAAATTTAGGGCTGCTTTTTGTAGCTGCCGCAACTACAACACCTGCGGTTGCAGCTGTTCCTGCAATTGCTAAGCTGTCTTTAGCATCTTGTTTGTGGAATTTATTTAAAACTTTTAGCTTTTCTTTGGAATCAATATCTTTGTTTGTTAAGACATGCATTGTTGAACCTGTTATTCCAATTCCCATAAAATTTCCCCTTCATATTTAAAGTTTACAATATATATTATTTAAAGTTATTTTTTTTATCAAAATTGCGTTTTATTGTTAAGAATATTAAATTTTATTATTTAATTAGAAATGTTAATGTTTTTGCAAAATTATTCCTGTAATATAGAATATTATTATGTATAAGAACTTAAGAGTAAAAGTAATTGTCTTTATAATTTTCTTCTTGATTACTATCGGTATATATTTGTTTGCCGATAAGTTTTTAGATAATAGAGTTAACGATTTCTTTATAAATATAATTACTTCAATTCGAAATCCTAAGCCGACTGATGAAGTTGTATTAGTTGTTATTGATGATAAATCGTTAAAAAATATTGCTTGGCCTTGGCGTCGTGATTTGTTTTCAGATATTTTTGATTTTCTTGAAAAGAAAGCTCACGCAAAATCTATTGCTTTTGATAATTTAATTCTTTTTCCTGATACTTATTATCCTGATAGTGATTTAATTTTTAATGAAAGATTAAAAGAGCAAAATATACTTATAAATTCTTATATACTTTTAAATTCAAATATGGCAGGTGATATATTGCCAAGTGAATATGTTCGCATTTTTGATACTAAATCGAATGTCTTTATTAAAGACGAACGTTCGGATAAATCTATGCCGTCTTACAGAAGTGTTATAAATATACCTAAATCTTTTTTAAATAATACTAAATATCTTGGCTCATCTGTTATTCCCGAAGATGATGATACTATTGTTCGCCATTATATGCCTGTGGTTTTATATAATGATAAATTGTATCCTTCAGTTGCATTAAGTGCATATGCGATGTATTCAGGTATTAATCATTTTGTATTGTATGATAAATATTTATGCTCTGATGACGGATGTGAAACTCTAAAGATTCCAATTCAATTAAAATCGGGTACTGATTACATTGGTAATACCATATATGGTATTTTTTCCACATACAGGTGGTACAATGTAAAGAATAAATATTATACACATAAATCTTATTCGGCAATTGATGTTTTATTATCTTATTATGCTATTTTGGACGGGAAACCGCCTAAAATTAATCCTGATGTCTTTAAAGATAAAATAGTTGTTGTCGGTTTAAATGCGGATAAAAACGTTTGGGAAAGATTAAGTGAAACTCCGGTATTAAAAAGACAAGCTGATATTGATGTACATGCAACAATGATTAGTAATATGCTTGAAAATAAGTTTGTTACCGTTGCGCCGACAAAGCATGTTATTGTTATAACTTTTATTTTTTGTTTCTTTATAATTAGAGGGTTTAGAAGATTAAAAAGAAATTTAATATATTCTTCTACTTTTGCTTGTATTTATTTCATATATTACTTATACCAGTATTTCAACAACATATATGTTCCGCCCTTTTCTCCGATTGCAGCTATGTATTCAACCGCATTTTTTAAATATATATTTAAAATAATAACTACTGATAAATATAGCGAGTTAATAAAGCGAGCTATGGGTAAATATATGTCTAAAGATGTTATGAATAAAGTAGTTTCTAATCTTGATAACATCGATTTGGGCGGTGTAAGGACAGAAGTTACTGTTCTATTTATTGATATTCGTAATTTTACAGAAATTTCCGAGAATATTACTGCACAAGAAGTGTCATATATATTGAATGAGTATTTTAGTGTTGTTGAGCCTATTATTGCGAAATATAACGGTGTAGTAAATAAATATATGGGTGACGGTATTCTTGCTATTTTCGGGGAACCTATAAAAGATAAAAATCATGCTATAAATGCTGTAATGTGCAGCAGTGATATTATTAAAGCTGTTAGTATTCTTAGGGATAACTTTATTCTTGAAAACAAACCTGTAATTGACATCGGTGTCGGTATAAATACAGGTGAAGTTTTTGCAGGAAATATCGGTACAGATGAACGTTTAGAGTATACTGTTATTGGTGATAATGTCAATTTGGCATATAGAATAGAGTCCTATAATCATATTTTGAAAACTCAATTTTTAATTAGTGAATATACATATAATCAGGTTAAAAATTATGTTGATGTCGTAAAATTAAGTCAGGTTTCAATTAAAGGTAAAGCAAAGCCTATTGACATATATGAAGTATTGAAAATTAATAACTATGACAAGGAATTATTTAAAAGAAATTGATATTGATCATATCAGAAGAGCTATACAGGTAGAAGAAAAGTTTAAATACATAAATATTCTTGGGCGTGAGACAGCTTTTTCCGGTTTTATGCTCAAAAATTTAAAACAAATATATAAACTTTCGGGTAAAAATCCTAAATGGCTTCCTCTTATTGAGGCTTTTGAACATTATCCGCAAGAAAATATTTTTCAGCGAAAAAAAACAATTTTACGTTTTGCATCTTTAATTAAGGATGAACTAAAAAAAACAGTTGCTTCATCGGATAGTAAATCAAATTCAGATGAATCACTTTATGATGCAGATGTTGTAATGCTTAAAGGTGTTGGACCGAAATTCGGATATTTATTAAATAAGCTTGGTATCTTTTCGGTTTTTGATTTAATTAGTTTCTTCCCTAAAAAATATATAGATTATTCGTCCAGAAGTTTAATAAAACATTTAAAAGAAGGTCAAAATGTAACTATATATGGAAAAATTACATCTGTTAAAACATATACAACTAAAAATGGACTGACTATTATAAAAGTTTTAATTACAGATGAATCAGGTTCATTAGAATTAAATTTCTTTTATTCAAAAATTAACAGATATTCAATTGAGCGATATAAATCTCAATTCCCCAATGGAGCTTCTATCATTGTTTCCGGCACAGCTAAAGTTGATACATATTCTATGAAGATGACAATTGATAAACCTCAACATCAAATAATCAGCGAAGAAAATATTTCAAAAGAAAATCTTAATCTGGGAAGAATAGTTCCTGTTTATCCTTTAGTTGAAAGTTTAAATATCAAAGCATTAAGAAAAGCAATATATAATGCTATTGAACTGTATAAAGGTTCAATACAAGATATAATTCCGTCGGAATTAATTGATAAAAGAAATTTAATGCACAGAAATGCTGCATTAAGTATAATTCATTTCCCTGATACGCAAGATCAGCTTGAACAAGCAAGATATACCCTTGTATATGAAGAACTTTTTTTACTTGAATTGAAAATGTTATTAATTCGTGAAATAACTTCTAAATCATATAAAACAGTTTCTCTTCAAGTAAAAGAAGATGGACTTGTTCAGAAATTTATTAAAAGTCTTCCTTTTGAATTGACTTCTGCACAAAAAAGAGCAATTAATGAAATAATTAATGATATTAACACAGATAAGCCTATGCAAAGACTACTTCAAGGTGATGTAGGCAGCGGTAAAACCGTAGTGGCTTGTATTATGCTTTTGGCGGCTATAGAAAACGGTTATCAAACTGCAATTATGGCGCCCACCGAAATACTTGCTCAACAGCATTTTAATAACTTTATTAATTGGCTTACTCCTTTTGGAATAAATATCGGACTTTTTACTTCCTCAAATACTAAAAAACAGAGAGCAAAACTTGAGCAAGATTTAAGAAACGGGCAGATTAATATTGCAGTTGGCACACATTCGCTTATTCAGGATAATGTTGAATTTAATAACCTCGGTGCTATTGTTATTGATGAACAGCACAGATTTGGTGTAAAACAGCGCAATATTTTAAGAAATAAGGCGGAAATACCTCAATTACTTACAATGACGGCAACCCCTATTCCGAGAACACTTGCTTTGACAGTACATGGTGATTTGGATTTAACGGTTATTGATGAATTACCCAAAGGAAGAAAACCCATTAAAACGGCATTATTACCTTCATCACAAAGAAAAAAAGCACTAAATCTTATAAGAGAGCAAGTTGAAGCTGGCCATCAGGCTTATATTGTTTTTCCATTAATTGATGAATCAGAAACATTATCTGCAAAAGCTGCAACAAAAGAAGCTGAAGAGCTTCAGAACGGTGTATTTTCTGACTTAAAAGTCGGACTTCTGCACGGCAAAATGAAAACCGATGAAAAAGATAAGGTTATGTCTGATTTTAAAAATAAAAAGTATGATGTACTTGTTTCAACAACAGTTGTAGAAGTTGGTGTTGATGTGCCAAATGCTACTGTTATTGTCATTGAAAATGCTGAAAGATTTGGTTTATCTCAATTACATCAATTAAGAGGTCGTGTCGGTAGAAGCAACATTCAATCATATTGTGTGCTTGTTTCTTCTTCGAAAAATGAGGAAACGATATATCGTCTTAATGTTCTTGTACAAACTAATGACGGATTTGTTATTGCTGAAAAAGATTTAGAAATCAGAGGCCCCGGCGAATTTTTAGGTACTCGTCAAAGCGGTATAGCAGAGCTCCATCTTGCTGATTTGTCTAAAGATTTGCCTATTCTTGAAATGGCAAGAAATGATGCTCAGAAATATCTTCAAAGTCATTCTAAAGATGAATTTTCAACAGAATTAAAAAAGTATATAGATTATGCCGTTTCTTCTGTTACTGATTTGTCATCTTAATCAGTAATCTTTTCGTAGACAATTAGTGTCCATGCTCCGGATTGCGTTATACTGTCAATTTTATAGTCATTTTTAAATGAATACATTAAATTATTTTTTAAGGTAGAAAATGCTAAAAATATAAATGGTGTTTTTTGATATTGTTCTTCATTTTGCAGAATATTTTTTATATTTTCTATTGATAAAAATGATACATTGTCTAAATATACGATTCCGATTTTATCACCTTTTTTTGTTTGTGTTTTAAATTTATCATATGAATATTTTTGTATAATTTGGTTTGGAAATTTGTAAAAATAATCTTTGTATAATGTTTTTCCGTATTTTATTGTTTGGTAGTAATTTTCATTATTGAACATTATGTAATTAAAATTGAACTTGTTTATTGATATAAAATTGTAGTTTAATTCGGCAGGTAAATATCTTTGAAATCGGTCTATATCATAATATGTAAGTATAACAATATCATTTTGTTTTAATCTCGAATTTTTAATTAATTCTACAACGGTTCTGTGGCCTTCCGGTCGCGGCAATTTTGGTGCGGATGTTGAGGATTCTGCAATATATATTAAATTTAATCCGGCAAACATTATAAGTAAAAATAATTTTAGGATAATTTTATTAAATGATAATAATCCGACAGATATTGCCAATATTAATATCGGGTACATTTCTATACTATACTTTGTTGATAAAACCATTTTCCCTGAAATAGAAAGAATAATAAGTACCGTAAAAAATAAAAAAGAAGATATTAACAGTAAATTTAAAATTTTATCTTTTTCTCTTACAGCCTTTATAATTGCTACAAATGCTGTTATTAATGGTATTATTGCAAAAATTATAAAAGAATAATTTATTTTTGAATGCGCATAGATGTAGGGTAAAATACTGTCAGGAGAAGTTGAAATATTTGTTTGTATAGGTGAAAAATAATCTATAAATGTAAATATTATTTTAGAAAAAGAAAAATCCGACCAAAATTGCGATAAAGATTTAGAAAAAACAATAGATATAAGTAACGGCATCAATAGTAATATTGCTATAACAACCGGTAATGTATATTTAATAAGTTCTTTAAATCCTGATAAAATGTTTTTTATATTATCTTTATTTTTCATTTCATAGTAAATTAATGCCAGTATATTAAAAAATGAAAATATTAATCCAAGAGTATGTGTCGCACATAATAGTGCGTTAAATGTAAAATATAACAGTAATGTTAATTTTGAATTTTCTTTGCAAACTTTTATGAAATACAAAGCAACAAGTGCGCTGAATAAAAATAATAGGCTGTATAATCTTACTTCCTGTGCGAAATATATATTAAATGAGCTTATTGCTGTAATAAATGCAGCTAAGAGTCCTGTCTTTATATCTTTTAATTTATATCCTATTTTATACATTACGGGAATAGCGATTAATGACGGTATTACTGATGATAATCTCAATGATAAATCAGTGTCAGGAAATAGTTTTAACCATAATTTTAAATATAAATAATAAAGCGGAGTATGACAATTATTGAATATTTCCGAAATAAATTTGTGAAAATCCTTTTGAGAGGCAATAAACCATCCGACATATTCATCATTCCACAAACCTTCGGGTTTATCTATAAACCAGAGTCTTAGTACTAATGCCAAAATTATAATTATAAATAGTTTAAAAAATGTATTGTTTTTCATGATAAATTGGTTTTTCATGTTAATATTATTATAATTTTAACATATAACTAAATATAAATATGAAATTAATAATACAGATACCTTGTTATAATGAAGAAGTTGCGCTTCCGGTTACTCTTTCGCAATTGCCACAACATATAGACGGAATTGATGAAATTGAAGTGTTAATTTGTGATGACGGAAGTACTGACAGAACTGTTGAAATCGCAAAAGATTACGGTGTTAAATATATTGAAACGACCACTCATCACAGAGGTTTGGCTAAAACATTTATAATGGGTATACAACGAGCATTGGCAGAAGGTGCAGATATAATTGTTAATACTGATGCCGATAATCAGTATTGTGCAGATGATATTGAAAAGTTGGTAAGGCCTATTTTAGAGAAAAAAGCTGATATTGTTATAGGTGCACGTCCGATAAAAGATATAAAAACTTTTTCTCCTATGAAAAAACTTCTTCAATTTATTGGCTCAAAGATTGTCAGATTACTTAGCTCTACAACTACAGAGGATGCACCAAGCGGATTTAGAGCATTTTCACGTGATGCTGCATTGTCTTTAAATGTTTTTGATAATTATACTTATACGATTGAAACTGTTATTCAATCCAAGACAAAAGGTCTTCATATAATGTCAGTTCCTATACGTGTAAATTCTACATATAGAAAATCAAGATTAGTTAAAAATATATTTACTTATATACAAAAAAATTCTTTTACAATTTTAAGAATGTTTATTATATACAGACCATTTAGATTTTTTGCTATAATTGGCGGTACAACATTACTTCTGGGACTTCTCTTATTGGCAAGATTTATTATGTTATACCTTTTAGATAGCGGCAACGGTCATATTCAGTCTTTAATAATATCTTCTATATTAATAATTACCGGTTTTCAAACTACTGTTTTTGGAGTTTTGGCAGATTTGTTGTCTATTAACAGAAAATTAGTCGAAGATATTCAATATCGTGTTAAAAAATTAGAAAATAAATAGACACTTGGTCATATACACAAAGCTGACTTATATTTTTTATAATTGAATAATAATTCTCATTATGAGAGTAATTATAATTATTATTTTATTGTTATTTCCTGCTTATGCGCTGGCTAATGTTTCAGAGTATATTGATTCTTATGCAAAATATTTTGAACATGAAAGTTATAAATCATTTTCTCAAATTGTTAAAGGTCAAGCCAGTATTTCAGATATAGAAAAACAACTAATAATTGATAAAGAAATAGCGGATGAATTAAATACAAATTTTATATATTCGGATTTATCAGAATGTATTAAAATTGCCCTTGACAAAAACTATGATATAAAAATAAATAAAGAGCTAAAAAACGAAGCCTTATGGCTGTATAGAAATACTCAAGTACAAATAATTCCCGACATTTATTATAATTTTGATATTAAAAACCTTGGAGGCAGATATTTAGTTGGGGGAATTCTTTCAACTACCGCACATGAAGTGCCGATTCAAAGTATTGCAGGACTCGAATGGTCAACTATAAATCAGGGACAATATTTCTTTTATATGGCTCAAGCAAAAAATTTATTTAAATCTGCAGACTACAATTATGAATTTGAAAAAGAGAAAATTATCTTAAATACAGTTCTCTCTTATTATGATTTATTAAGTATGAAAAGACAAATTGAAGTTCAAAAAATTAACTTATATGACAGAGTAGAACAATTAAAATATACTAAAGCCAGATATGATGCTGGAATAGGTACATTATATGATGTTAAAAGGGCTCAAGCAGAAGTTGCAGGTGCTCAGCAAGAATATACAACCGTATTAAATTCATTACGACTTTTACAGGCAAATCTTGCAAATGTCATCGGTGTTGATGTCCTCGATGCAATATATCCGTTTGAAATTTTTGTTGACGTTAGAGAACTTATAAATCCGAATATATCTATAGAAAAACTTTATGAAATAGCATTAGAATCAAGACTTGATATTAAGTCATTTGAAGCAGAAATTTTGGCAGCAAAAGCTCAACGAAATTCTAATTATACAGATATAATTCCTGCTGTCGTTGTATCTTATCAAAATGGTTTTGTAGGAACAAAAAGAGCAGGTTTGGGACATCAAAACAGTTTAACTCTTGATATTCGTGCAACGCTTGGTAAAAATCTTTTAACCGGTACAATAACACAGTTAAAAGCTGATAATGCACTTGTAAAACAAAAAAAATTACAACTTATAAATTTAAAAAGGCAAATTAAAGAAGATATTATAAATTCTTATTATGATTCTGAAAATGCATTAAAAAAAATTGAGGCAGCAAAAGTAGAAGTTGAATCTGCCGACATTAGTTTAGATTTATCCATTGCAAATATGAAAGCAGGTGAGGCAACTTTTATAGATGTTATTGCTTCTCAAAATTTAAAAGTTCAAGCAAACATCAATTTAATTAAAAATATGATAGAATACAATAAGGCACAAACACAGCTTTTGTTTAATATTGGTATTCTGAGTCCTAAAAATGTCTTAAAAGATTATAAATCAAGGTTTTATTAAACAAATATAAAATGTGTGTACGGCATGTATAAAAAAGGATATTTATGAATTTATTAAAAAAATTATTTATTAGGTTTACATTGAATAAAAAAACGGATATGGAAGCTGAAATATACTCCCAGCCGGATATTATATTTGATTTAATAAGAAAATATATAAAAAAAGATTATACATTGAATATTGATATGCCTGAAAATATTAAAAAGGTTGCACTAATTGCAAGCGGTTCATCATATCACAGCGCTGCAATTGCTGCTAATTTTCTCAGACATCAGGTTCATTGTGACGCACAATCATATTACGCAAGTGAAGTTGCTCTTACTGAAAATATAGATGTTGATACTGAAACTTTATATGTTTTTATTTCTCAATCAGGAGAAACTAAAGATACTAATATTTCTTTATCTAAAATCAGAATTAAAACCGACAAAACACTTGCCATTACTAATACTAAAAATTCTTCTTTATATAAGAATTGTAAGTATAAAATGCTCACGTATGCCGGTCTTGAAAAAGCTATAGCTTCTACTAAGGCAATGTGTGCTCAAATGTTTTGTTTGTTTCTTATTTCGGCAAAAATTATGCAGCAAAAAGAACTTCCTTCAATACAAGTTATTGATGAACTTTTAAATGTTCCTGAATACATTAATAATGCTTTACATCAGGTTGAAAATATTAAGCATTATTCGGAAAGTCTTGTGAATTATGATAATGCTGCTATATTAGCTTCCGGTATGTTCTATCCTCTTGCAAAAGAAGGTGCATTAAAAATAAAAGAAACTTCATATATCAATACAACGGCATATCCTACCGGCGAGTTTTTACACGGTCATATTGCAATTTTAAATAAAAAGTGTGCAGTAATTTCTTTGGTAAATAATCATAATGTCCAATTCACTATTGATGTTTTAAATAAAATTAATTCAACATATAAAACAGATTCTCTGATTATAACCGCTTTACCGCTTTCACAATTAACCTTAAGTAATGTTATTGAAATACCTGCCCACAGTGATATAAATTTCTTATTTTCATCTTTAATTATCTTTCAGCTGCTTGCATATTATTCCGCATTATTATTAAACAGAAATATTGATGCACCGGAAGGATTGCAAAAAATTGTAAAATAATATTAACAGGTTTGTATTCTTCTGACATTAAATATTTTTATGGGATTTATATAAATAATATGAAAGTTATAGCACAATATTTGAATCTACCTTTTGTAACTACGCAGCATAATAATGTTTCTAAAACAGTGAAATATCCTAATTTGTTGCCGCTTAGTCATGATACTGTGTCTTTTTCAGCCAGTGCTCAAATGAATTCTACTGCAAGAAAAAATATGCCCAATGCATCTCTTTGCAGACAAATATATGAAAACGCAGAGCCTGCTAAGTTCTATATGGATATGGTTTTAAAAAAATATATCGGACCTCTTTCACAAGAAGAAGTCGGGTCGGGGAAGTATAAGTCTAAATATTTGGAATATGTGTCAAGACGTAAAACTCCAAACAGTATTATGGAAAAAGTAGGATCGAAATTTAATAAAATTACTACATCAAATGACAAAGCCTTTACAAAAGACGTATCTAAAATGATTGTAGAAAATTTTAAATTACAAAAAGGTGCTAATAAAAACATGGTATATTCACTTGTAATGAGGGCAGTATCTGATTCTCAATTTACATGTAAATATCCTCCTCATATAAATGCCGATATATATTTAACTGCAGTAAGATCGCTTTTGGAGGCTTCTAATGTCATAGATTTTAGTGCTAATTCTCCTGAGGAAATAGATGATAAATTTAATGCAATTAAAGAAAAAATTTCTATCTTACCGCCAAATGCCGAGCATAATGACAAGAAAAAATATTTTAATCCTTTAACAGTTGAAGGGGTTAAACATTATGCTAATGATATTTGTCAATCAAGAATTATAATGTTAAAACCACAAAAAGAATACACTGCAAGAGTTTTAAGTGCATTAGAAGAAGCCGCTAAAAACGGAGACTTAAAAATATTATCTATTGAAAATAATTTACCTGATGAAGAAAAAATTCCTGACGGAAAACAAATTTCTGATTATGAATATGTAGATGAGGCTGTTTTAAGAAAACTTGCTAAGTCAGTTAATGCAGAGTATCAAAAGAATTTCTCAAAATCAGGTTATCTTGGCATCCACATAAACATTGATTTATCTAATAGTTTATTTCCTCCGGAATTTGATGGATATACCGGCGAAATTCAAATTATAGGTAATGATGTACTTGAACTTAAAGAAGTTGAAGATTTATGCTATAAAATTAAAGATAATAAAGATGTTGTTACAAGAGGCTATAATAATTTTAAAGATTATTTATTAAAATACCTGACTCCTCAAAACAGACAAGCATTTGATGATTATACTTATGCTTTGTATCTTTCTCAAAGAGAATTAAAACCTCATATAGGAAGATGTCAATTTAAATCAATAGATAAATTCGGTTTTACAAGGGAACAACTCCCATATGAACTTGACTATAATATTTTAAGGTCTATTAAAGAAGCATCTGATATATCAATCAAAAAAGAAGAAGCCAAAGCTGCTGCGGAAGATGAAGAAAAACTTAAAAAAGACCCTCATAAAACTAAATCAATGATAGAAAAACAACATAGAATTTCGAATATAATCGGGCAACTAAAATATGCCTTTGATTAATTTTCATACTGTTTCATAGTTTTATTCATAATGCCTGATAAAAACGGAATATAAAATATTCTTCCGATTAATACTCCGATAATAATATATAAAAGGAGTGCGGATATTATTATTTGCAATATATTTAAATTTATATATGAATTTTTTATCATTGCAGATGAAAAGAATAAATTTAACTTAATTGCAAATGTGCTTAGAAAAGGAATTAGCAATAATAACTTGATAATTATGTATTTAATTAAATTAATTATCGCAAATAAAATTGAAATTACCATTGACTGTACAATATTGTATTTGAGAAAATATCTCATCTCTCTTTTTATTAAATATGCAATAATAAACCAAATCATACCAATAATACCAAAAGTAAAGTATGACAATATAGAAATTATTTTTTCAATTGGTGAAACAGAATAATTATTATGCGGCATTTTGCGAGTCACCATTGTCTCTGTTTTTTATGTATTCTTGAATAATTTCAATATAGATGAGCTTTATTTCATCATTGTCAGAATCAATATCAACAGCCTGTTTATACATACTTATTGCTGAACGCAAATCTTTAAGCATTACATATGAATTTCCGAGAAGCGTATAAGCATTGGAATATGCAGGCTGTAATTCAACAACTTTTTTGTAATATTCTATAGCTTCATCAAATTTTTGTTCTGAGCAGTATAAATTTCCTAAGAGCAAATAACCATTAACTGAATCAGGTGATACGTTAATCGCCTTATTGTACATTTCAATTGATTTTTCAATGTTTTCCTGCTCATATAAAGATATTCCATAGCATATATATGCTTGATATAAAGACGGATTTTTACTTATAACTGATTCAAATAACTGATTAGCCTTTATATAGTTTTTATCAGATGAATATGCATTAGCGCAATGTAAAGGATATAATGAATTATTAGGTGCTAATTTCATTGCATCTTCAAATAACTCGGCAGCTGTACCGTTTTTCCCGAGTTTTGTAAGTATAAATGCTAAGTTCACGTAATTATCAGGTATATCTTTTCTTAGCTTTAATGCTTTTTCGTAGTATATTAAAGCTTCTTCATAATTTTTATTATCCTGATGAAGCATTCCAATTGCAGAATAAACCTGATAGTTGTTCTTATCTATATTTAAGGCTTTAATATAATTGGACATTGCCTGTCTGAATTCGCCGATTTCTGCAAAAGCATTTCCAAGGTTAAAATATATAGATAAATTATCAATTCCGAGATTTGTAACTCTTGAATAATAATTTATAGCCTGGTTATACTCTTTGTTTATAAAGCAAATGCTGCCTAAATTTGTCAGTGCAACATAATTATCAGGCTCAACACTTAATAAACTTTCATATACGTGCGCCGCATGTTCGAACTCAGAATTTTGAAAATAAATACTTCCTAACTGTAAATAATTATCAGATTCATTAGGATTATCAACTATCTTTTTAATTAAATTTTCTGTTAATTGTTTTTCTTTATTATTTTTCATAACTAGTATTATACAAGATTATATCTTTCGTAGCAATTATTATAATATCAACTATTTAGCTGATTTTTATTTTATAACTGTTTCAAAGTATTCTATTGTCTTTTTAATACCTTCAGTTACAGAAACAGTCGGCTGCCAGTTTAGTTTTTCTTTTGCAAGTGTTATATCTGGTTCTCTTTGAACAGGGTCATCTTTAGGTAATTCTTTGAATATAATTTCCGAATTAGAATTTGTCATTTTAATAATTAATTTAGCAAAATCCAGAATTGTGTATTCTCCGGGATTACCCAAATTAACAGGTAATGTATAATCGCAGTTCATTAATTTTATTAGTCCGTCAACCAAATCATCAACGTAGCAAAATGCTCTGGTTTGGTTTCCTGTACCGTATACCGTAATAGGTTCATTCTTTAGAGCTTGTACAATAAAATTAGATACGACTCTTCCGTCATTTATAGCCATTCTTGGACCGTATGTATTAAATATACGGGCTATTCTTATATCTACTTTATTTTGTCTGTGGTAATCAAGCATTAATGTTTCAGCACATCTTTTCCCTTCATCATAACAGCTTCTTATTCCTATTGGATTAACATTTCCCCAATATTCTTCAACTTGAGGATGTATTTGCGGATTTCCGTATATTTCACTTGTACTTGCTTGTAAAATTGTAGCTTTGCACCTTTTTGCCAGACCTAGCATATTTATAATACCCATAACAGAGGTTTTAATTGTTTTAATAGGGTTATATTGGTAGTGAATAGGTGATGCCGGACAAGCTAAGTTGTATATTTGGTCAACTTCAGCCAAATATTCGTTAATTATGTCATGTCTTACAAGCTCAAAATGGTTATTTCCGATTAAATGGCGAATATTATCTTTAGAACCTGTAAAAAAATTATCAAGACATATTATATCATTACCTTCGTTCAGAAGCCTTTCTGAAAGGTGAGAACCAATAAAACCGGCGCCTCCTGTTATAAGAATTCTTTTCATCTAAATTTTCTCCATAATCGATTGTTGATTGTTTTTAAATTGCATTTCATATAAATGCTTATATTGTCCATTTTCAATAGAAATCAATTGTTCATGTGAACCAAGTTCAACAAGGATTCCATTATTTATTACAGCAATTCTGTCTGCATTTTTTATAGTTGAAAGTCTGTGTGCTATTACAAATACCGTTTTATTTACCATTAAATTATCCAGAGCTTTTTGTACTATTGCTTCCGATTCATTGTCCAATGCAGATGTGGCTTCATCTAAAATGACTATAGGTGTGTTTCTAATCATTGCTCTTGCAATAGCTACACGCTGACGCTGTCCTCCTGATAAAGTTAATCCTCTTTCACCGAGCATTGTATCTATACCATCAGGCAGAGCATTTATAACTTCAACTAAATGAGATGCCTCAATTGCATCATTCAAATCTTGCTCAGTTGCATCAGGTTTTGCAAGCATAATATTTTCTCTGATGGTTCCGGTAAATAAAAAATTATCTTGAAATACAAAAGAAATAGAGTTTCTCAGGTCATTCAGTTTAAAATCCTTTATGTTAATTCCGTTGAATTTTATAGCACCGGATTGGACATCATAAAATCTTGGAATTAAATTTACAAGTGTTGATTTCCCGCCGCCGGAGTTGCCGACAATTGCAAGTGTTTCTCCCGCATTAACATTCAAATTAATATTTTTTAAGACAGGTTTGTCTTCCACATAAGCAAATGATACATTATCAAAAGTGACTGAATTGCAAAATTCAGGAACAGGAACCGTAATTTCTTTATCTTTAATTGATGGCTTATAATCAAATAATTCAAATACTCTGCCCATTGCTACGAAAATATTTTGAATTTTAGTCATTGTATGGCCAAGGGTTTTAATCGGTTTATATAATAATAGCAGTGAAGTAACAAATGATGCGAATGAGCCTGCTGTCATATGCCCGTCATATATTAATTTTGTTCCGTAAAATAATACAAAAGCTATGCCGAATGAAGCAATTAAATACATAATAGGAGACATCCAGCCGACACGTTTTGTCAAAGAAATTGATACATTAAAACTTTTTTGTATTCCGTCAGTAAATAATTCTTTTTGTCTGTCTTGTAAATTGTAAGCACTTACAACTTTGTTGCCCGAATATGTTTCATTCATAGTTGTCATAATGTCGCCGATTATTACCGTATTTTTATTGGATACGGATTTTATTTTTTTTCTGATTAGAAATACCGGTATAAATGCTAATGTAAGAACAACTACTCCGACAACCGCTAATTTCCATGAACTGTATATCATTACGGCAATTAATGAAATAGCACCAAATAAACTTATAATAAATGTTTTTATTTGTTCAACTACTCCTTTTGATGCTTCGTCCGGGTCTGTTAAATATCTGTTTATAATAAGTCCCGAAGGATTTTCATCAAAAAATGAAGTATCCATATATACAAGATTTGCAAATAATGCATTTTTAACGGAATTAGTAATTTTTAAGCTGGTCCAGTCTGTTAAATATACATTAATGTATCTTAAAAGTCCTTGAAATGCTGCAAAAAATATTATCGCAAAAGGCATAGCAACTGCCATTAAGGAATATGAAATTTCATATCCCCATATATGAAGATTTTGCTGACCTACAACATAATCCATATATGGTTTTAGTGCAAAAGAAACAACACCGTCTAAAAGTCCGACAGGTATGGCAACAATAAAACCGAGAAGAACTCTAACCCAGAACGGTTTTATATATGGAAATATCCTCTTTAATAACCAGCCGTATCGGAATGAAGTAGCGGCTTGTGTATCTTTTAATTTCATAATCTACCTATAAATAACTGTCATGTTATTTATTTTATAATGAATATAACTATGTATACAGTTTGACACATAAATTAATAGTAATGTTTGTAAAGAATATAAAAAAATTGTTTTATTAATTCTAATTTGCTAATATATTTCTATGGTCTTTTTTGTTACAAAATCTTAATATATTATCCTAAAAATAGCATAATATATATTTACAAGAGTTGTAACAAGTGTGTTTATAAAAGGGGTATCATATGAGTTTAGGAGTATTTTCTGATTTCGCTACGCGTCCGAGTGCTAACAGTCCGATTACAAGTAAGGAAGTTGAACAAAAACAGGCTGTAACTGTTAATGTTCCTGCAAAAAAAACTTTTGCCGAAACTGTTAAAACAGTTGCACCAATTGTTATTCCTTTAGTCGCAATTCCAATTACTGCAGGTATTACCTACAAACTCTCCACAAAAAGTGTTGCAGGATTAAAAAATGAAATGCAGGCTTTAACAAAAGAATTAGCAAATCTGAAAATACAACAAGAAAAACAATCACAAGTACTCGCAGATACTCTAAAAAAACAAGCTGCAAAAAATAAAAAAGCAAATGCTCAAATTTGGTCTGCTTTATTAGCTGCAGCCGGTTTAACAGGTTCATATAAAGCAGGGAAACTTTCTAAAGATGATAAAAAGGAAGTTGCACAGAAATTAGGAAACAGAGTATCTGATATAGATGCTCGTTCATCAAGTGCATTAAGCAGCGCTGAGCAGTCAGTAGCATTAACAGGTAACAGTCTTGGAAGGAAATATACAGTGAACATCAATGGTGTTCAGCTTCTTCAAAATACTAATGTTTTGACCAGAAATACACAAAAATATGATAAAGCTATTGAGACCATTAAATCAGCTGCTCCTAAAAGGTTGTATGAAGCACCTGATAGTATGCCGTTAACTGTTGAACATCCGACAATATGGTCTGTTACATCTGAGTTTGCTCCGATAAAAGAAGGAGGATTGGGTTCAGTTCCTGTTGAAGTGCAAAACAATGTTACTAAGCTTGGTATTGATATCCCGAATTTTATTCCAATGTATCAACAAAAAGGCAGAGCTATATTCAGACAAGAAAATGGTGAATATATTTATACATATAAAAAGGATTTTAAACTCCAAAAAGCTGCAAGTTTTAAAGTAGATACATATCAAAATGGAAAAGCAAAAACCGAAGAAGTCGAAGTATATGTTCATAATTCCAGAGATAAAGACGGAAAAAATAAACAATTGATATTTATTAAAAATGATAACTATTTTAACGGTACTATATATCAAACAAGTGAAAAGACAGAAGAACCGGAAAAATTTGCATTTTTCTCTAAGGCTGTTTATGAACTTGCAAAAGCAAAAGAAGATTTAAATAGTGTTAAAGATTTAAATATTGTTGATAAAGAAGCATTTGATTCTATAAAAGCTCCTGATGCATTTATGTTGAATGATTGGCAGGCATCTCCAATTGCTGCACTGGCACGCTATAAAGCTCCGATGGAAAATGCATACGATCAGCTTTCTGATGAAGCTGCAAAAAAACTTGCTAATATGAAAATTATAACAATCGGGCATAATGCTATGTATCAAGGTTCTACAAGAGATAATAATGATAACGCTCAAAGAAAAGATTCAACAACAAATATTTTGAATACTTTATTTGACAATTTTGCATATGATATAGTTAGTAATTCAGTAACAGGTGCATCTGCAACTAATCCTGCAGATAATGGTTTAAAAAATTTAGATAATGTATTGTTATTAAATTCTCATGACCCATACTCTAATCATACAAATTTATTGAACATGGGTATTTGTTTGAGCGATTACTTCCATCCTGTTTCTCAAAATTATGCACAAGAAATTATTTCAGACGATCATAAAGAACTTGCAGGTGAGTTAAGATGGGCTTTAAACCAAAAAAATAATTCCGGTTCTTTAGTCGGAATTATTAATGGTAATGATTTTAATAACTTGTCAATTGAAGCAAAAGCTCAGCAAATTAAAAACATGACAGGATTGGATTTTGAAACATATAATAAAAAATCTGATATTGATGATGTAATGAAAGCTCGTCAAGCTAATAAAATTAATTTTTATAACAATTATATTATTCCGTTTACTTTGAAGAATGATTCTTCAAATAAAGATGAAAAAGTTGAATCAGTTCGCCAATTATCTAAACGTTTGGAATGTGTAGATAAAGGCGGTAATACAAAATTACCTGCCTTATCCGATTCTGTTCTTGCAGAAACTCCGATAATAACATCTGTCGGCAGACTTGTTTCTCAAAAAGGCATAGGTGTTATGACTGAGGCTATTAATATGTTAATGAAGAATTGGGATAAAGATTTTCCTTCCAAACCAAAACCAATATTCTATTTAGCCGGTGAAGATGCTGAAGGCGGTACACAAAGAGCTTATATTGAAGACTTAAAAAATAATAAATTATCAAAAGAAGATTCAAACAGAATTGTATTCGGTCACGGATTTGCACCAATGGCCGCATTGATGGCTGCATCTGATTTCTTCCTTTTACCAAGTATATTTGAACCTTGCGGTTTAACACAAGGTGAGTCGTTTGCAGTAGCAACACCCGTTATAGGAAGTGCTGTCGGAGGTATTGTAGATACAGTTAATCGTGACGGAAAACAAAACGGAATTTTAACTGATAAAGATAAAAAACTTGATGCTAATGGTTTTTATGAAGCAATGAAAAAAGGTCTTGAAGTGTACTTTAACAATAAAGACCAATATAAAACAATGGTAAAAGACTCACTTGCAGAAGACTTTAGCTGGATACAAAAAGGTAAACAAGGTCCTGTTTTTGATTATCTTGACAAAATTGGTATAAATAGAACAACCCTACCTGATGTTGTTTAAAACTTGCCTAAAAACTTAATATAATTTATCATAATTTTATGACTGAAAATTATAAAAATTTAGTTGATATGGCATATAAAATGCATGTTGAAGGTAAGCTCGAAGATGCAAAGGCCGTTTATGAAAAACTTCTTGCTATGAAGCCTGATGATTTGGACGTACAGAGTTTATATGCACAATTAAATCTTGCAATGAAAAATTATGATGTTGCATTAGAGTTATTTGAAAGTTTATATGAACAAACTCAATTACCTGATATGATGGTTAATGCGGCAAAAGTACATTTTTTTAGAAAAGATTATGAAATAGCTGTCAGTTGTATAAATGCAATCCAATATAAAAATCTTGCTGCATTGAGATTACTTGCATTATCCTATTCAAAGTTAAATAACGAACCAAAAGCAATTGAAACATATCTTGAATTAATTAAATTACAAGATATAAATTATTCCGATTATCTTAATCTTTCAATCAGTTATTTAAAAAACAATGAAATGGACAAGGCATTGGAATATGCACAAAAGGCATATTCTTTAAATGAAAAAGATATTAGCGTTAACCTCCAGCTTGCTTCAATATATGATAAAAATAATGATTATGAACATGCGTTAAATCATTTACTTTTTGTTTCTCAAGTTAAACCTGATGTAGATTTATTATATAGAATCGGAGTTTTATACAAGAAACTAAAAAATGATGAAATGGCAGTTGCATACTTTAATGCAATTCTTGATGTTGATCCTTTCCATAAAAATGCACTATTAAATATTGCTATTATATTTAAAAATCATGATAAAAATGTAACTATTGAGATATTTAACAAACTTCTTGAAAAATATCCTGACGACGAACATTTAATTGAACAAATGTTTTTTGTTTACTTAAAAATGCAAAATTTCAATGAAGCTCTTATTGCAGCGGAAAAATTAATTAATATTAATCCGTTTGAATCAAATTATTTGGTATATGCCGCTGATGTTCTGGTTAATTTATTCAGATATGATGAATCTTTGGAATATTATAAAAGGGCATTAGAGTCATATTCAAATCCTGATTATGTTGAATTGCAGATAGCGTATATATATTCATATACAAACAGAGATGATGAAGCACGTGAAATCTTACATAAACATCTTGATTTAAAAGGAGCCAGAGTTGATTTAGCATTTTTAGAATGCCGAAATCGTAATTTGGAAGCTGTGCGTGAGTATATGCATGAACATCTGACAAAGGTTCTTGAAGCTGATGAAATAGATGATAAAGTACATGAAACAATTTATGCACTAAAATTAGACAAAAAATTCGGTATTGACCAAGATGTAATTGGTGCATTGAAGGATGAGGGACAAGAATTCATATTAAAGAGACAAAGGGCATATCTAGAAAAGAATTTTCATAATAAAGATATTACCGGCAAAAGGGTTTTATTATATTCTAATAACGGTATGGGTGACTTGTTTATGTTTGCGAGATATATTCATAGAGTTATTGAAAAAGCCTCAAAAGTTTTAATACAGGTTCCAAATAATTGCCGAAAAATATTTGAAACAAGTTTTCCTCAAGCTGAATTTATAAAAGATGACATTTTGTTGGAAGATTCCGAATATGATTATTCTTCCAGTGTATTTCAGCTGCTTACAAATTTAGATGTTTCTTTGAATGACATTGAGGGTAATGAAGGCTATTTATTTATTGATAATCAAACAATAAAAGAAAAATCAGAATTTGATTTTATGCAAACAAATAAGAAAAAAGTTGGACTTTTCTGGCAGGGAAATCCTACATTACTTACTAATCGTTCTATAAAGCTTGAAAAACTAAAACCGTTGTTTGATCTCAATAACATTCAATATTATTCTTTCCAGATTACTAAGATTGATTTTGAATCTGAAGAATTAAAACAAGAACTGCCAATTATTGATTTGGCAACACATATAAAAAGTTATGCCGACACTGCCGGATTTTTGAAAAATATTGACACTCTTGTCACAATAGATACTTCTATTGCAAATTTGGCAGGTGCTATGGGAATTAAAACATATCTATTGCTTCCGTATGCAACTGAATGGCGCTGGTTTAAAGATTCAGATAAAACTCCTTGGTATGACAGTGTTAAAATATTTAAACAAAAAGTGCCTAATGATTGGGATGAAGTAGTACAAAGAGTAAAAAATGAACTTCAGTTATAAAGAGAAATCTGATTGTGCATACAAATTACATACCCAAAATAAACTTGATGATGCACAAAAATTATATATTGAACTTCTTAATGAAAATCCCGATGATGTTAATATTTTAAATTTGCTTGGATTATTATATTTGTCAAAAAACATGCCTGACAAAGCAGTGGAATTTCTTTCAAAAGCTTTTGTTTTAAACCAATCCGAGTATATATGTACTAATCTTGCAAAAGCATATTATTTTAATAATGAATTTGAAAAATCAGTTAAATTGTATAAACAAGCAATTCAATACGGTGAAACTGACGATTTATATTATTCTATGGCAATTTCATATAAAAAACTCGGTGATTATACTAATGTTATAAAATGCTATGAAAAAGCTATTGAAATTAACCCGAAAAATGTTAATGCGTTATATAATTTATCTTTAGCATATAAACAAATTAATGACTTAAAAAAAGCCTTGTACTATGCCGAAATGTGTTTGGAATTTAATCAAAATGATGAAGATTTATATTCTTTATTATCAGGTTATTATGAAGATTTCGGTAATTATAATTCTGCTGCATATATGCTCGAACAGGCTTATGAATTAAATAAAAACAATTATCTGTATTCATACAACCTTGGAGTTTTATATTCTAGACTTAATGATAGTCAAAAAGCACTTAATTATTATATTAAAGCAATAGAAATAAACCCAAACTACGTGGAATCTTATGTAAACGCAGCATCATTATTAAAAGGAAAAAATGATAATAAAGCGCTTGATTATTTACTTCAAGCATACAAAATAAACAGTAATGATGAAAAAATACTTTTGAGCCTGGCTCAAACATTAAAGGATATGTTTGAAAATGAAAAAAGTTTAGAATTGGTTAATAAAATTATTGAAAATAATCCAAAATCTGCTGAAGCATATTCTCTTTTAGGTATAAATTATATGGATACGGGTAATTATGAATTAGCTTCTGACGCATATGATATGTCATTGGAAATATGTCCCAATAATATTAATTATCTTCATGGTAAAGCCATTGTACTAAAGTATCTGGGTAAAGAAGAAGAATCGAAAAAACTTCTTGAATACATTGTTAAACAAGATAATGCTTCAATACAAAGTATTACCTCATTAGGAATGGCATATTTAACTGAAAAAGACTTTAAAAACGGAATGAGATTGTATAGAAGACGTTCTGAAGAAAACAATATGCTTTCAGTATTTAAAGATAAAATTTGGGATTACGGCAAGAAAATTGAGAATAAAGATGTATTAATATACACAAATTGCGGATTAGGAGATACTATAATGTATTCTCGTTATATCCCTATTATCGAAAAAAAAGCAAAAAGTGTTACATTACAAACGGATAAAGAGCTTGTGTCTGTTTTATCTCACTCATTTCCTAATATTAAAGTAATAAAAAAAGGTGTTAAGCCTGAAAATTATGAAATAGTTGTTCCGATGATGGATATACAACTTGTATTAAATATGGACTTTTCTGATATTCCTTATTCAGAAGGTTATATTAAATCTCCACACAAAGATATACCTTTGATTTTAAATACAAACAAGAAAAAAGTTGGATTATTTTGGCAAGGTAATAAAAAAATATTTAAAAACAGATCTGTTGACTTAGAATATTACCGTCAATTAATTTTAAATAAGAATATTATGTTTTATTCATTTCAAAAGGATATAGATATCATTGAAACAGATAATTTTATATCATTAAAAAATTATATAAATGATTATTCCGATACTGCAGCATTTCTGTCTAATATTGATATTCTTATTACTATAGATTCCTCAATTGCTCATATGGCAGGTGCCATAGGTATTAAAACATTTTTACTGCTTCCGTTAGTTGCTGAGTGGAGATGGTTTAAAGATGATAAAACAACGCCATGGTATAATAGTGTGGGAATTTTCAGACAAAAAGAAAACGGAAATTGGCAAGAAGTAATAGATCGAGTAAAAAAACAATTATGAATATTTCTGATGAATATACTGTAAAAATTGAAAAATTGATTAATGAAGGCGCTGGTATAGCCAGAATTGACGGCGTCCCTGTTTTTATTGAAAATTCTTGTCCAAATGATGTATTAAAAATAAAAATTACAAAAAAAAATAAAAATTATTATATTGGTGAAATTATTGAAATAATTGAAAAAACGAACTATAGAGTTAATCCTGTATGTGCTCTGAGTAAAATCTGCGGAAGCTGTAATTGGCTTCATATTGATTATTCCGAGCAATTAAAACAGAAGAAAAATATAGTTTATGAAACCATAAAAAATATTTCGGGAATTGATATAAATGTATCTGAAACTCTACCGTCAGACAAGATTACTGAATATAGATGTAAAGTGCAAATTCCGATACAACAGACAAAAGTTTCAAAGCGTATTTTATCAGGATATTATAAAAGAAATTCTCATGAATTAATTAATATAAAATATTGTCCTATGCAGCCTAAGATAATTAACGAAATAGCTGAATATATCAAAACAACTGCACAAGAATTCGGTATTTCGGGTTATGATGAAAAGAATAACAGCGGATTATTACGACATATTATTTTCCGCATTTCTTCCGATGAAAAGAATTTATTAATAATATTTGTTTTAAATTCAGATGTTGTTCCTGCAAAATTAAAAAAATTATCTGAAGATTTAATTTCAAAATATCCGATTATAAAAGGAATATGTGCTAATTTTAATACATTAAAAACTAATGTTATTTTAGGAAATAATACTCAAACTATACTTGGTCAAGATTATTATATAGAACAGCTTGATGATATGAAATATAAAATTTCCGCAAACAGTTTTTTTCAAATAAATCCGTTATGTGCAAAGAAAATTTTTAATAAAGTAAAATCAATAATAACTGATAAGTGCGAAAATCCCGTTATATTGGATGCATATTCAGGAGTATCTTCATTCGGTATTTGGTTATCTTCAATAGCAAAAGAAGTAATATCTGTCGAAGAGTCAAAAAGCTCCACTAATGATGCAATAGAAAATATAAAATTAAACAATATCAATAATTTAAAAATTATTAACGGAGATGCAGCAAAAGAATTTAACAATTTGATATCACAAAACATTAAATTTGATGTTTCTCTTGTTGACCCTCCAAGAAAGGGATGCAGCGAACAATCAATAGAATTTCTTAATAAATTAACAAAAAAATATATTGTTTATATAAGCTGTAATCCTGCTACGCTTGCAAGAGATATAAAATTGCTTTTAAAGCATTCCTTTAAACCAATATATATTCAACCTGTTGATATGTTTCCAAATACATATCATATTGAAACAATTGCACTTTTAGAAAGAGATAGTAATTATGTCATTTAATTCAATAAATTTTTTAATATTTTTACCTGTAGTAATATTGGTTACATTTATTATACCCAAGAAATTCCGGTATATTTGGTTATTAATTGCCAGTTATTTCTTCTATATGAGCTGGAATGCAAAATATTCAATATTGATTTTATCTGCAACAGTAATATCCTACTTTACGGCGGTTTTTATTTCAAAAATTAATGATTCTGCCTTGCCTGATAATAAGAAAATTTTTAATAAAAAGATTTCTTTATTTATATCTATAGCAGCAATCATTTCTGTTTTAGTATTTTTTAAATATTCTAATTTTATTATAGAAATTATTTCATACTTGTCAGCATTACTACATATTGATTTTTCAATTAAAAAATTTGATATACTTTTGCCGGTTGGTATCTCTTTTTATACATTCCAAACTGTGGGATATATCATTGATGTATATAGAAATGAAATAAAAGCCGAGTCTAACTTCTTTAAATATGCTTTATTTGTTTCATTTTTTCCACAATTAGTTGCTGGTCCTATTGAACGTGCAAAAAATATTCTCTTTCAATTAAATGATATAGAAAAACCTAAATATGAAAATTTAAAGACCGGATTTTTATTAATATTATGGGGATTCTTTTTAAAAATTGTAATTGCAGACAGAATATCAATTTTTGTTGATACGGTTTATGCGGATACAAATCTGTTTTGCGGGTGGTATATAATTATTGCAACTGTTTTATTTGCTTTTCAAATATACTGTGATTTTTATGGATACTCAGTTATTGCGCTTGGTTCGGCTAAAATGTTGAATATAAAAATTATGGATAACTTTAATGCTCCGTATTTAGCATTAAATGTTTCTGATTTCTGGAGAAAATGGCATATTTCGTTAACATCATGGTTATTTGATTATATATATAAACCTTTAGGCGGTAATAAAAAAGGCAAGCTCAGAAAATATATTAATATTTTGATTGTCTTTTTAATTAGCGGAATATGGCATGGTGCTTCATTCTCCTTTGTGGTTTGGGGTGGTTTAAACGGTTTATATTTGATTTTAGAAGATTTAACAAAAACTTTGAGAGAAAATATTCTAAAAATATTTAGAATCAATAAAGATAATATTTCCCACAAAATATTGCAATGCATTTTAATTTTTATACTGATTGATATTACTTGGATATTTTTTAGAGCAAAAAGTCTATCCAATGCAGTTGATATTATAAATAATATTTTCACTTCAAACAATATATCGATTTTATTTGATGGCTCATTGTTTAATTGCGGTTTGGATGCACCTAATTTTGTGTTATTAATTGTTTCATTATTAATATTATTTATTTCTGATTTACTAAAAAATAATAATATTATTATTAGTGAAATTATATTAAAACAGGACTTATGGTTTAAATATCTCGCAATTATATTTATAATATTTTTTATTTTAATATTTGGTATGTGGGGTAACTTATATAATCATTCTCAATTTATTTATTTTCAATTTTAAAAGGACTATTTTATGCTTAAAATTCTAAAAATCTTTAAATATATTTTAATAATAATTTTATTCTTTTTTACTTATTTTGTATGTAATTATATTCTTTCTAATAAGATTTCATATATAATTAACCAATCTTATATCAAAGAAAAACATCCTGTTGACATAATATTTATTGGTACAAGTCATGTTAGAAATGCAATTTATCCGATGGAATTATGGAATAAATACGGAATAATTTCATATGATGTATCAGGAAACGGGAATACAATACCGGTTATATACTGGCTATTAATAAATACATTCGATTATAAGAAACCCAAGCTTGTTGTTTTAGATATTTATAATTTCGCGCCAAATAATAAAATTTCAAATGAGCCGCACCAACTTCATAGTGCATTTGATTTTCTTCCTCTAAGCAAAAATAAAATTAAGGCAATATTTGATTTAGTTGATGAAAATACTAATGCTATTAAAAAAGATGAAATAAATAATTTCAGATATGAATTGCTTTTTCCGTTTATTATTTATCATTCAAGATGGAATAATTTATCTTCTGAAGATTTTTTATCTTATAAACATTCCGAAACTAAAGGTAGTGAATTGACAAGCCGTGTTGTTAAATTTGATTATAGAATTCAAGATTATGATGAACATAAATATGATGAACTGGCTAAAAAATATATAATCAGGATTATTGAATCGTGCAAAAATAATAATATAGATATTATGTTAATAAATACCGGATTTAATGCCACACCGACGGTTAAAATGTTCTCTGATTCAATTCCGGAAATAGCAAAAAAATATAATATAGACTATATTGATTTTACAAATATGAATATTATAAATTTTGATACAGATGTTTCAACAGCGGGAATTAATGTACATCTTAATTTCTCAGGTGCACAAAAAATGACAGATTATTTAGGCAATTATATAAATAATAAATATAATTTTGAAAATAAAAAGGAAAATAAAATTTATTTAGATTGGGAAAAAGATTTTCAAATATATAAAAATGATAAATATTCTATGATAAAAGATATAATTGATTTAGACCAATATCTTGTTATGTTATCTGATGATAATATTGATGTTTTAATTGAATTATTTAATGATAATTTATTTAAAAATTCATATTTTGAAACTTTATTTAAAAATATTGGTATAGAAAAAAAGAATATTTCCGGCGATATTCGTTATATAACTCTAAATAACAAAAAACAGGCAGAATACATAAATAAATATTCTGATAATATTCAAACAAATATTGGTTTGTTAACCAGATATGACGATAATAATTCAATTAATATAAATGGTGATAATATTTATTTAAATAACAAATTCTTATATTCAAAAAATGAAAATAGTGTTGTTTCATTTGATATAAGAGTAATTGTTCTTGATAAAGAAACAAAAGATATTATAGATGATTCATTATTTTATACAGACAGAAATACAGGTAAAGCAATAAAATTAGGCGAATATACAGATAAATATGTTTTTTAATGAAAAGTAAATTCCAAATATAAAAAAGAAGCCGTTTGGCTTCTTTTTTACTTTAATTCGGGTTTTATCAGTCAAGCAATGTTTCTAATATGCTTGCATTCTTCATTGCTATTGCGTTCTCTTTAATTCTTTGTTTATGAATGTATGTTCTTAATGCTTCTCTGATTAATTCACTTCTGGTACGATTTTCACCTTCTGCAACTTCATCAATTCTACTTAAAAACTCTTCGGGCATAGATATTAAAACACGTGCCATAAAAACCTCTTTCAATAATAATTCTTCTATTTATATAAAAACTTAAAAAAATAAAAATTGCATAAAAAGTATATATTCTTTATAACTTTTTTACAAAAATTAAAACTTTTTAAGTTGTGCAAAAGAGGAATCTAAAGCTTTTTGTCCGAATTTGCCAAAATCTACAATAATCATAGAGGAAGAACCAACTTCTTTAATTTCAACAACCTTCCCGACTCCGAATTTTGAGTGAAATACCCTGTCTCCTGATGTAAAATCAATATTTTGAGATGAAGAAGAATTATTTAAATGTTCCTGTTCCGCTGTTTGTGTTTCTTTTAGTTTTTTTTCAAGAAGCAATTTTTTTATCGGATTGTTTTCAAGTATATCTTTAATTTTTTCATTATCATTTTTAATTCGTTCTTCTTTATTAATGTCATGATTTCTGCTTTTAATGACAAAACTGGTATTGTGTTGTAATTTTCTTTTTGAAGGAGCAACAAAACCTTTTCCGAATGTTGTAACTGATTTAATACTGCCGTCTGAATTCTCAGATAACTGCCTTGATTTAATTGAATCAACCGCTCTTTTAAATGTGTAGGTTTCTTTTTGTGCAGATGAAGATGACGTAATGTTGTCTGATTCTTCGCTATCTATAAGCATTGGCGGAATTTCCGAAATAAATCTGCTTGGATTATAGTATTTATAGTCACCCCACATCTTACGGCGTTTTGCACAGCTCAAGAACAAATGTTTCTTTGCTCTTGTAATTCCAACATACATAAGACGGCGTTCTTCTTCCATCTCTGACGGTGATTCTAAAGACCTGTTATGTGGAAATATTCCTTCTTCAAGACCAGCCAAAAACACTGTATCAAATTCCAACCCCTTTGCGCTGTGAAGTGTCATTAAGGTCAGAGCATTTGTATCATCAACATAGGTATCAATGTCGCTGACAAGAGAAACTTGTGATAAAAATTCGCCGAGTATATCCTCGTCTGTGGGTGTAAATTCATTTGCAACACTTATAAATTCTTGCAGGTTATCAATTCTTCCTTCTGCCGTAGTCTCATCTTCATTTTCTTCTACATCTTTTTTGTATCCGGATTTTTCAAGTACATAGCCGATGAATGCCGGCAAATCCATTTTATAATAGGCTGACTGAAAATCAGTAATTAACTCATAAAAGGCTTTTAGTTTGGCTTTTACACCTGAGGAAAATTCATCATATTTATCGATATCTTTTAGTATTTCTATAAACGGATTTTCTGTATTATCTGAAATCTCAAGCAGTTTATCGACAGTTGCCGTTCCTATTGCTCTTTTGGGAACATTGATTATTCTTCTTAAACTTTGTGAATCCTGAGGATTGTAGATTAATTTTAAGTATGCAACAATATCTTTAATTTCTTTTCTGTCATAGAATTTTAACCCGCCGACTACTTTATATGGTACATTGTTAGCCATACAGGCTTCTTCAATAGCTCTTGATTGAGAGTTAGTTCTGTATAATACAGCAATATCTGAAAGCGGTTTTGAAACAGAAAGTCTGTTTACTTCTCTTACGAGATGCAGTGCCTCATCTGCCTCGTCATTAGCATAATATAATGAAAGTTTTTCACCTTTTCCAAGGTTTGAATATAAATTTTTACTTATTCTTTGTTTATTGTTGCAAATTACACTATTAGCGGCATCAAGTATTGTTTCTGCCGAACGATAATTTTGCTCCAATTTTATCAAATGTGTTTTTTTATAAGTAGACTGTAAATTCAATATTATTCTGTAATCTGCGCCTCTCCAGCTGTAGATTGACTGGTCAACATCACCAACTACACATAAGCTTTTTTCCGGTGGTATTTCTTCTTCATCTTTATTATTTGTGTATATAGCATTAATCATCTTATATTGACATAAGTTTGTATCTTGAAATTCATCAACAAGAATATGTTTAAATCGGTTAAAATACTTACTTCTGACGGTTTCTGATTGTTCAAGCAATTTAACGGCAAGAACAAGCATATCATCAAAATCTAAGGCATTATTAGCAAGTAATTGTTTTTGATATTCAAGAAATATTTGAGCATATTTTTCAGTTCTGTAGTCTCTTGCACGGGTTGCATAATTATATGCATCATACATTTTATTCTTTGCATTGGAAATTATTGTCTTTAAGAGTTTGGGCTGATATATCTTTTCATCCAAACTGCATTTTTTTATAGCATTTTTTATGACAGTATTAGAATCTGTATCATCATATATTACAAATTTATTATTATATGATTTTCCGTCTTCATCTTTATATTCGGAAATATCTGTTCTTAGTATTCTGCCAGAAATGGAGTGGAATGTACCAATCCACATTTTTTTTGCTTTTTCTTCACCTATCATTGAAGATAGTCTTTGAACCATTTCTTTTGCCGCTTTGTTAGTGAAAGTTACTGCAAGAATTTCATAAGGAGAAACACCATTTTTAACCAAATTTGCTATTCTTGTAGTCAAAACTTTAGTCTTTCCGCAGCCTGCACCTGCCAGTACAAGAATAGTACCTCTTTCTTGTAATACAGCTTCTTTCTGTTCTCTGTTTAATCCCTCTAACAAATCCGTCATTATTAAAATACTATATAACCTATCTACATAAATACTATAATATAAAAGCAATTGTTAATACACTAATATTGCAAATATTAACATGTACCTTTTATTTTTTCAAAAATGTGGTATGATTAATATATTGTATTATACAAATTAATAAGGAAATTTATGTCAGACGAGAATAAACAAGAGCAGCAAATTATGGTACCTGTTGATGATATGGATACAGTACCGGCGAAAGATGCTCATACTCTTGATGCACTAGCAATGGAATTGGCAACAATACAACAATCAGCAAAGAAAGTTGCAATAATTGGCAGCAGAAATCTTCCAATTACACATCAGCAAATTATAGAAATATTATCATATGCATTAGTAATGCAAGGTAATACAGTAATTACATCAGGAGGTTCAAGCGGTACAAATGCTGCAACTATCAGAGGTGCTATGAAAGCTAATCCTGATAAGTTAAGAGTTATTCTTCCTCAAACAATCGGACAGCAGCCATCAGATGTTCAAGACCAATTAATTGGTGTTCCCAATATTATTGAACATCCGGATCGTTCAATGATGACTCTTGCAGATGCAAGCCGTATTTGTAACAGAGAGATTATAGATGAATGTCAGCAATTAATTTGTTTCTTATCCCATACATCTAATACCTTACATAAAGCAATACAACATGCTGAAGATTCTCATAAGGTTGTAACAGCATTCTATTTAGATTAATGTATAAATATAAAAGCTTTTTATCAGACAAAATACCCATTATTATAAATATTGCAGTATTTTGTCTGATAGTTTATTTATCATATTGTTTCTCTCAGTATCACACGGTAATTTTGGATGATTTATATCAAATTTTCATTGATAAAGATAAAAGTATATTTAATCAGTTTATCTTAGATGTTTATCATGGCAGATATATTGGTAATTTTTTGACAAAATTTACAGGCTCTGTACTGCCATTTTGTTTTGGAATTCAGGTAAATATATGGGCAAATACATATGGTGCTGTTATAAAGGGAATATTTTTAGCAATTTTTTGTTTTACAATTGCAAATTTTTCGTGTATTTTTTCAAAAAACAAATTTATAGTTCCTTTTTTGGCAGTAATCATATATTTGTTTTATCAATATAATTTTATTGGAAAATATCCTGATTTTTTGTACACATCTTTCTACGGATTTACTTTCCCTTTTATATTTTTCTTAATTTTTCTGTATTATTTAATTAATTATTTATTTCTAATAAAAAATATAAACTTTAAAATGCTTTATTTATTTGCATTTTTAACGGGAATTTCAACAGAATTTACGTCAATTACCCTATTTATTATTTTATTATTATTGATTACGTGTAAAAGGCTATTTGACAGTGATTTAAAACCTATTTATATCAGTTTTGTATTTTTATCAACAGGCATACTGCTATATTTTATAAATCCCGGATTAATTCGCTTAGCTATGGAAAAAGGTACATTTCAGTACAATTTTATAGAAGAATTGCCTCAATTTTTAAATGGTTTTTGTTCTGTTTTTTATACTGAATTCATAAAATATTTAATAATAATTCTATGCTTAATGCTCGTTATAAACTATTTTTCTGAAAAGGTAATAAAAAATAAAATCCTTCTTTTTTCTGCAATATTATTGATATCCGGCTTTTGTTTTTATTTTTTACTAATATTTACCGGAAGAACAAATTTTAAAGAATATTCTTTATATGTTTATCATTTAGACCTTATTATGCAAATGAAGATATATTTAATAATGAATATATTTTTGTTATTTGGCGTTATTGCAAAAAGAGGAACAGTATTCATAGTTACATTGGCTGTTATTCTTTTATATTTGCTTTCTGCTTTTAATACCTTAAATGTAATTAATGAACAATGGTATATAAACAGATATTTATTGAAACACGGCATTAAAACATATGCATATGAAAGACAGGGGAAATTCTATAAAAATTTGTATTCTCAAAGGTATTTACTTGAGAGAATTTATGCATTTTTTGCTTATAAAAATATACCTGTTACCATAATGGAAAACGATTCATATGATTTACCGTCATCATATTTTCCGTATTCAGATGTATATATAAAAGCGGTATATGGAAATTCGCCCGAAATTATAAATAAAACAAATAATTTAGATGAACTTTATAATATTTATATTAAAAATGGCGGATGTGAAATAAATAAAACAGATATAGAAAAAACAGATTTTCAACAATTATTGAATAAAGACTATGTTTTAATTTGCAAGTAAACCTGATTTTTTTGCTATATCTTTTGCTGCAGCTTCCCCCATAGAGAAGCAGTTCAATTGTGTTCGTATTGCAGCTTGTGCTTCAAAATCAGCACTGATTATCCTGCCTGCTGCATACAATTGCTCGAATTTTTCAGATATAAGAGCCTCTATAGGAACATAATATCTTGAATTATGAAATTCAAGTTTATCTTCTTTATAACTGTTGGAATGTATATCTATAGGATAATCAGAGCAAAAGGCAATATTTTCAAATTGTTTAGGATTAATAATATCGTCAACGGTAACAGTATATTTGCCTTTAACTCTATATGATTCTCTAATTCCAAGAACATCAGAAATATGTGAAATAAATGCATTTTCAAATCCCGGAAAATATTTTTTACAGAATTTATATAGTCTGTATATTCTTTCTCTGCCTTGTTTTACTGCTTTTGAATATATATAAGGGTTATGAATATCATCATTATCATTAAGAATAATTCTTGGTGCATTAAAATTAAGCGTCCCAGACATATTGGGAACTGAAAATACCTGAAAATAGGCGGTATCATTGAATTCAAGGTCACCATTTTTAACGGCGGCATCAAATATAGGCTTTAATGCCCACTTTGTATTATTATCCCAAGTACAAGCTGTAGAAAGCATAGTATATAGACCTGTTCTGTCAACGGTTGTTATGTTTCTATCCGTATCTGTTTGTTCTAACCAGTCCGCAAACTTGTCTGTATCAATACCGGACATCATGAATCTTAAAGTCGTTGCTTGATTTTTTTCAGAATTTTTTTGAAAATCACAATTTAAAATTTTAAAAATTTTTCCGTTTGATGTTGCGTCTACAATATATTTCGTTTCAATATATAACGATAATAAATTATGAACTAAGTTTATTGTAAAAGTATGTAATTTATTATCAAAAGAGATATCAGATGGCTCACAAGAGAATAATACATTGCATTTCACAGATGCCAGCATTTCATCCAATGCTATTTTTAAAAGTTCTGTATTAAACCATGCCTGATTTCCGTCTATATAAGTATGTTGAGCATTAAATTTTTTTGCAAATTTCAATAAGTCATTGAAAAATTCAGTATTTATGTTATTTGTATCAGTTTGCATTGAGGGAATAACAAGTCCTTTGGTAATAGTGCCGCCTAAAACATCCGATTTTTCAACAAGTAAAGTTTTAAGTCCGTATTTTGCAGCAATATATGCTGCAGCAACTCCTGCAGTTCCGCCCCCAAATACTAACAAATCATACTTCATAGTTTATCCTATTTAATCTCGTACAGCATATCAAATTCAATAATGATATACTCTCTGGTCAATTTAGACTTTTATTATAGACAATGTAAAAGTAATAGTCAATTTATATAGTATTTTATAAAAAATTTTTTAATTTAAAATTATTCTTATATTATATCTCTATAAGATATATAATTATAAAATATTATAATAGCTCGAATAGAAATATAACAATAAAATTATATAGACTTATCAGCTTGAGAACGTGAAATTCTATCAGAAGATTGAGATTCCAGTTCTCTATTTATAAGAATTTGTTCAGCAGGTAAGTTCAGTTCTGCATCTCTATATGGTATTCCGCTTCTGGAAGCAATGATTTCTTTATCTTTGCTGTTAAGATGATTTCTAATATATGCCGGATTCAATGAAGCAATAGTACCAATGTCCTGATAATCATATATTGTTTTTCCGACAAAAAATCCCAACTCTAATAAAGCACTTCTAAACGGAGTTGATTTAGAATAAGAAAGAAGTAAAGAATTTTTTTTCATTTTGGATTTAACCACAGATAAAAAATTTATTGTCCAAAGTACAGGATTAATTTTTGGTGAATATGCATCAAGAAATACAATATCATATTGCTTATTTGTATCAAAAATCGTTTTTCTGGCATCGCCGTAGTATGCATTAAAAAATGATTTGTTATAGTTATTGAACTTAAGGTCATTCATCATGCTATCAGATATATAATTATAATATATATTATGTAAATTTGAAATAAATTCATCAAAGGGTATATTTATAACCCCATTATCTGATAAAAAATTAAAGAAAGTCATTCCAAAGGGCGAAATAAAATCAGATTTGTTTTTAATTAACTCAGATAAAATACTATATAAATTATTTAAATCATCTTTGGATTTAATTATGTTCTTTATAATGAATAGTTTTAAATTATCATCAACAACACCGTCATTTATAAAAGGTGACATGTAAACATATGATTTATTAATTTCCAGTGCGTCAACATTTACGGAATCATATAGAATTGATAATGAATTTAATAATGCTTTTGAATTGTATCCTATGCCATAACAAATATCTAAAACATTTACGACATTTTCAAATTCAATAAATGAATCATTTATAGGATTAATAAATTTATCAAAGGCCTCTTTTAATGCACCTGTCTCGGAATGTAAGATGTCACCTGCAGTATTATCGAACAAACCTACAGTACCATCTTGCGTATATTTAAAATTTAATTCATTGAAATCTTCCATATTTTTATTTTATATTCTTTTTTATTTTTTGGCACATTTTATCATTATATATCTAATAGATTTATAACAATAATTTATTATAATGTTATCATTATATGTCTTTTCGATATTATTCTTAAAAAATAAAAAATTTTATTTTAAATTTTAAAAATAAAAAATTAATCTAAAAAAAATTTTCATAGAGGATAAATTTAATTTTAAATCTGAATAATATATTTGTGGAGGTGGATATATGAATAATCCAATTCACATAATGCTTGTAGAAGATTATAAATTAATAAGGGTTGGTATAAAAAGTATATTCGATGAAGCAAACGGTTATGAGGTCATATGTGAGGCAGACAACGGCACAGATGCAATAAAAAAAGCGATACAATATAAGCCTGAAATTATAATTTTAGATCTTGAATTGCCTGATATGAAAGGCATTAAGGTTATTAAAGAAATATTGAATGCATGTATAATGCCTAAAATAATAGTTCTTTCAGCATATGATAATATAGAAGACATTAAAAAATGCATTTCTTTGGGTGTATATGCATACGTAATTAAAGATATAAGTACAGATTCGCTATTAAATATTGTCAAAACCGTACATAAAGGTGCGATGTGGTTTGATCCTAAAATTGTCCCTAAATTACGAGATAATAATTACAGTATAAATTACTCGGAAAAACAAACTAAAAAAAACTTTAAAAATACCCATGCTAATTTAACTCCAAGAGAATTCGAAGTTCTAAAGCTTATTGTAGACGGCAAATCAAACATTGATATTGCTCAAACTTTATGCATAAGTGAACATACAGCTAAAGCTCACGTATGTAATATAATCCAAAAGCTTGTTGTTGATGACAGAACACAAGCAGCAGTCAAAGCCATAAAAGAAGGTATAATTGAGTAAATATTTATTTAAAGTAACGAATTATTAAATTTTAATATGAAAATAACAAAAAATATTATAATGTGACTTATAATAAATAAAAAAATCGGAGATATTATGTCCAAAACAATTTCGGAAAACAGAAGGATAAGTGTTAGTGAATTACCTTCAGAAATACCTGATTTTTCAGCTTCATTTGAGCCTAAAGATTCACTTATAAAAAAATGGATAATAAACTGGATTAAATCTGCTATTTCAAAAAAAGAAATTAAAGAAAATGATTTAATTCCTAATAAAGCCGATATTTCGCATCATTTAGGCGTAAGTATCGGTACGGTACAGAATGCTATAAGATATGTTGAAGATGAAGGATATTTAAAATCTAAACAGAAATTAGGTACAATGATTTCCAATTGTACAAACCCTATTTCTCAAGATAATAAATCAACATCTAAACGTGATAAAGCCGTATTAGCAATAAAAAAAGCAATAATACAAAAAAATTATAAAATAGGAAAACCGATTCCTTCAACAAGAAAAATGTCCGATTTCTTGGGAATATCTCAAAATACAACACGCCTTGCATACGAATTTTTATGTTCCGAGGGAATACTTGAATCTATGCAAATGCGAGGTAATGATTCTAACTGGTATTTAAAAAGAATGCCGTCAATTACTTCAATTGATATTAAAAGTATTGAAAATATGTCAGCAGATACTTTAGTAGATAAAATCACCAAAAGTTTAAAATATTACTTACACGATAATTTTAAATTAGGCGATAAAATACCTTCACACGAAGAACTTGCAAAAAATTTAAACGTAAGTATTAAAACAATAAATGATTGTATAAAATCCCTTAACAAAGAGGGTATTGTTATATCAAGAAGGGGCAGATACGGAAGTATATTATCTCAAAACCCGTTAAACCCTGTATATGAACCATTAAAAGAAAATTCAATATTTGCAAAAGCTGAAGATGCAGCATTTTATAGTTATCAAAAAATCAAGTCACAAATAACAGACCTTATAAACAAAAGTTATAATGCAGGTGAAAAATTACCATCAATGCTTGAATTATCAGCAAAATTTGATGTCAGTACAAATACAGTCAGAAAAGCATTGATTTCATTGGAACAAGATGGCATTGTTACTTTTGGACGAGGCAGATTCGGAGGTACATTTGTTATAGAAAAACCGTCAAATTCTGAAAAACAGCAATATCAGTGGATTTCTATAAATCCTGATTATATATAGTTTTTATGTTTATAAAAACAATTTAATTCAATAAATTTTACATTGTAAAACTCTTTCAAGTATTGACTTATAAAAATTATTGAAACTAACCACATGCTAAAACCATAAATAAGTGTTACAATTATAATATAATTCGTCATTAGACATTTTATATATGTACTAGATAATAAAGGAGGCTCCCTATGTCAAATTGTGTATCTGAAGTTCCACAGACTTCAAAAATAAAAACATCTAAATTTACTGAAGAATTTGAAAAATATTTACAAAAACAATCATTAAAAGCAACATTTAACGGTTGTGATATAGAAACATTCAGTTGGTATAAAAAGATGCTCGGCATAGGTTGTTAGAATTATAAAATATAATAAAAAAAGGAACACAAAATGTTCCTTTTTTTTATTGAAAATTTTCTGCTAAAATACTGATATGAAATTATTATCAAAAATATTATTTTTAATATTAATAGTTATTTCAATGTCTTCTGCGGTTTTTGCAGAAGAAATACTTATTCTTTTTGATGCTTCTGTCAGCATGAATGAAGATTTTTACGGAAGTCCTAAATATGTTGTTGCAATCAGAGAAGCAAAAAAATTTCTTTCAACACTAGATAATAACCGAAGTATAGGACTTCGTACAATAGGTATTAAAGTTGATGAACAAGTTCTGAATTACGTGATGAACCCTGCTTCTATGTGTAAAGCAACGCAATTAGACGTACCTATCAGAAAAGGGAATAATCAATATATTAATACCGCATTAGACAGTATTCTTCCTTTGGGAACTACGCCATTAGAGTATAGTTTAAGAACAGCTATTAATTCTGATTTTTCATATGGCAGTGATTTAAAGCATATAGTTTTAATTACGGATGGTGCTGAAAGCTGTGATGCAGACCCTTGCAGATTTATAAGACAAGTAATGCAAAAGAGAAAAGATATCAGAATTGATGTAATTGCTATTTCTGTTAATAACAATGATTTTCTGCAATTAAAATGTCTTACTGATGCAACATCAGGCATAATTACAAATATAAAAAATCCGCAAGAATTACCTAAAGCATATAGTGAAATTCTTGCTCAACCTTCAATTAATAATACGGCATCTAATTATTCCCGACCGTCAGTTAATAATACTGCAACATCTTATTCTCAGCCTTCAGTTAATAATGTTACACCCGCATACGTTCAAAGTGAAAAACAAACAAAAGCAATTTTATATAAAACTATTTACTTTGACACTTATGATTAATGACTTAATTAATGTTTTTTGTTAGAATATAATAAGTCTGAGGTCTAAATTGAAAAAGTTTATATTATTTTTTGCTTTAATATTAATATTTTCTATACTTTCTTGTGCTAAAGCGTATCAAGCTTATGACGGGAAATATAATTATAATCAGTATGGACCGCAATCCAGAGTTCAAACATATCAAATTAATCCAAATAACTCCAATACTGAAGTACTTTTTATAGTTGATTTTTCGTCAAGTATGAGAGATTTAATGGGTTCATATACAAAAGCGCAACTGGCTTCTGATGCTTTAATTTCTATTATTAATAATACTGCCAGCCAAACAAAAATGGGTTTAAGAATATTCGGTGTTACGGATAAACCTTTAATGACTCAAACACCTAACGGTATTCTTTTTAACAGAAATAACATTTGTACTGCTACAAATTTGTTGTTACCAATAGCGAGATACAATGCTTCAAATATTTCATACAAACTGGCAAGAATAAATCCAAACGGCGGCACTCCTATAGGCTATTCTTTACGTCAGGCAGTAAAATACGATTTTAGTAACGGTCCTCAACTTAAGCATATTATATTAATAACCGATGGTGGAGAGAACTGCGGCGATAATCCCTGTGCGTTTATTAACAGCTTAATGTCAATGCGCCACGATTTTAGAGTAGATGTTATTGGAATATCTGTATCTAATAATGCATATTCTCAACTTTCTTGCATCGCAAAAGCAGGAGGCGGTAACTATTATAGTATATCAAGACCACAAGATTTTAAAATAAAATTCCAGCAGGCATTGGATTCTGTTCCGCATCCCGCACAAAACATTAATGCTTCAACAGCTGTTGCACCACCCAGATTTACACCTCCAATTGAACTTTCAAATAATAAAATTCGTTATAAAACATATGGATTTCAGTTCGGTTACTAAATAACATTATATAAAAGATTAATGACAATGCATATTATTTTTGATAATATTGCATTGAGAAGTGAGTGAAATATGAAAAAAGCAATATTATTTTTTATTTTGTCTTGTGTATTATGCTTAACGGCATATTCTGCAAATTATACGTATTCAACACCGGATACTTATAAATATAATCCAAAAGAATCAACATCAATAAAAGAAAAAATTCTATTTATAGTTGATTTTTCAAACAGTATGAACGAAAATCTCGGACACCGCAGAAAAATAGATATTGCTTTATCAACAATGAGGGAAATTCTGCCGTTAATTCCCTCAAATGTAGCTGTAGGACTCAGAGTATACGGGCACAGAACTGGATTTACACCAAAACAGAGCTGCACAGCATCTCAATTGGTTTCTCCAATACAAACTAACAATTCTGCAAACATTTATGCAAGACTTAATTCTATAAATGCAGTCGGTTGGACTCCTATTACATATTCATTGAAACAAGCAGCATATTATGATTTTGACGATACAACATCAAAAAAACGTATAATATTAATTAGTGACGGCGGTGAAAACTGTGATGAAAGTCCTTGTGATTTTATTATTAATTTACAAAAATATCGCGATGATATTAGAATAGATGTAATCGCACTTGCTATTGGGGATATGGATGCCAATAATCAATTAAAATGCGTAGCACTTGTTACATCCGGTAAATTTTATAATGCAAATACTGCAAGTGAGTTAAAAAACAGCTTAGAAGATTCTCTTAATCTACAAAAAGAAGTTCAAGGCGTAATTATTCAAAACCATTAATAAATAGAGCTTTTTTATGAAGAATTGTAATTTATTCGACTACACTTTAGCAAAATTATGTATCAGTGTTTTTTTACAATTGGATACTTAAAGAGGATGTTTATGTATGAGAATAACTTCAATCGGTTCAACATATTACAGCGGTAATATAAAAAAATCATTAAATTTTGGTTCCGGTGTTTATGTAGCTAAAAGAGCTAATCCTGATAATAATACATATGTATTCATAGGAAATATGGATTTAGAAGGTTTACATCAATATAGCAAAACTTCTGATAATACATGTAAAAACAGTATTATAGAAGAGCTTCAATATGGATGTTTTACTGTTCCTTATGGTGATCCGAGAGGTTTAACCCATATTGGATACAGATATATCGACAAATTTGGCGGAACTACTTCTATAGACGGCGAAGTTCCGGACAGGATTGTCAAAGAGTTATTAAAAGACAGACGTTCTCTTGACATGAGTATTAATAGCGGTGGTATTTCTTCTGATAGAGTTCACTCATATTTGCTTCAACGCGGTAAATTCGCAGAGGCATTAAATCTTGCAAAACAAGACAGCGTAACAAACATTAATGGTTTTCGCCATCATGATACATTTGGCGATTATTATAAAATACATGGTGCAAGCGGCAGGCTTACGGTTTTACCAAAAGAACTTATAAAAAGAGGACGCCTTAATGAAGCTATGCAGCTAATAAACAGCAAATTTAACAGTGAATTTACATCTCCTGAAGAACAAGACGAATTTTTATCGGAATACGGTATAACACCTGATGGAGAATATCAATTCGATTTATCATCCCCTGAAGAATTTGATGAAACACCATATAAAAAAGAATTGGAACAAATCGATAAAACTTTTAAAGAACGCCAAGCAGAAACATATGCAGTTGCGGAAAAAAATGTTTCAAGATATGAAGGCGTAAAAGAAAGAAGAAATAAGGATATATTAACTCTGGGATTATATGAAGTTTTAAGAGCATATAGAAAATATAAAGAAGCAAACTCTTATACAAGTGATATAACTAACGAAGCAAAAAATGATAAAAATATGGTTTTGAGAGACCAAAAGGAAGCAGAACAAGAACATTGTAAAAATCTTGAAAGAATTGAAAATGCACGCAAAAAAAATGCTGCACTTGATCAACTTAAACAACCGATTAAATCTAAACTTGAACGCAGTCTTGTTGCTCGTTTATTAATGACAAAAAACGGGGAAAGTGTTTCTGTGCCTAACAGTGTAATGTTTGTTGGTGAAAATCCGTATATGTCTCAATATTTTGCAAAATGGACAGCAGACACAACAGATTCTGAATTTAAAGTTGTTCGTTCTAATTTATACGAACAAAAAATGATTAGCGAACTTGAGGAACAACTTAATAATGCAGAGCAAAATTGGGAAAATACAGGTAATAGAACAATTATATTTGTTGAAGGCTTGGAAAAACTTTTCGATAAACGTGAATCATCCGATGAAAATATTGCACACGTAAAAAAACTGATAAAGAATGCGGACAAGGATTTTCATTCAACTGTTATGTTCCATACTTCTATTCCTTCAGAGTTGGATAAAGAGTCGGTAAAAGCTCCTTATGTTGGAATGGAAGTCAAAGTACCAATCTCCTTTAATGATGCAAATATTTTTAAAAATTAATAAATATTACATTATCCCATATCAAATTTAATATCATGATATAATTTAATAAGTTTGAGATATGTAGATAGTGGTGTGTTATGAAAATAGATTGGAAATCAAAAAAAACGAGAACAGTAGCAATTGTTTTGGCAGTAATTCTTGTGCCTATTATTTATAATGAAGCAAAAACTTTAATAACAGGTTTAATGACTTCATATATGATGTCGCAGCCTAAAACTGTTGAAGTATCAAAGCCTACTGCAAAAGATATTAACCCGAGTTATTCTACAACAGGTAGAATAGAAGCACAGTATTCTGTTGATATTATTGCCAGAGTTAGCGGCTGGCTGCAGGAAAAGTATTTTGAAGAAGGCGACAAAGTTAAAAAAGGTCAAAAACTGTTTTTAATTGAACCTGATGAATATGCACTTGAAGCAAAAAATGCTCGTGCATCAGTTAACGAAAATTCTGCGGTTTATCATAACTCTGAAATAGATTTAAAAAGAGCAACAGAATTATTAAAAGATGATTTGGTAAGCCGGGAATATTATGATAATGCTCTAATGGAAAGAAATAGAAACAGAGCTGCTTTAGATGGTGCTGTAGCACAATTAAAAAAGGCAAATTTAAATTTAAGTTATACTAATATAACTTCACCAATGGATGGCAGAATCGGTAAAGCAATTGTTTCTGTAGGCAATTATGTAACACCATCAACGGGTGTTATTGCTCAAATTTATACAACAAATCCAATGAAAGTTATTTTCCCGCTAAAAAGTGGTGATTTTATAGAACTGAAAAAATATTTTAAAGAAAACAAAGATAAAGCACCATCAGAAGATGATACAGTTTCTGTTATTTTAGGATTGTCAGACGGTTCAACATATGAAAAAGAAGGTATAATTGAATTTGTAGATAATAAAATTGACGAGAACACAGGTACAGTCACAATGAGAGCTGTGTTCGAAAATCCTGACGAACTTTTGGTTCCTGGAGATTATGTTAATGTAACCATAAGAGTTAATTATCCTCAAAAGGTTATGCTTATCCCTCAATCTGTAACAAAAACAGATGTTGGAACAGGCTATTACGTATGGACGGTAAAAGACGGAAAAGCAGTTAAGAAAAATATTGTTGTAAATAATAACTATGAAAATAATTGGGTAGTTGAAAGCGGTCTTGATTATAATGACATTGTTGTTATGAAAGGTATTCAAGATATTTATAAAACCGGTCAACCTTTAAAAACTAAACCATACACACCTGATGAAAAAACTGAAAAGAAAAAATAATATGCTTATGTTGTAAATAAAAGGAATTAGAATGGCCATAAAAAAAGAAGACTTGTATTTTTTCATTAAAAAACCAAGATTTGCAGTTGTAATATCAGTATTAATTGTAATTTTGGGTTTACTTTCGCTATTTGGATTGCAACAGGAAAAATATCCGAACATTACACCTCCACAGGTTACAATATCGGCATATTATCCGGGTGCAAGTGCTGCAGTTATTGAATCTTCTGTTGCATCGCTATTGGAATCTCAACTTAACGGTGTTAAAGATATGATTTATATGTCATCATCAAGTTATGATGGTGCATATAACTTAAATATATTTTTTAAAACCGGTACAGATAATGATGTAAACCTGATGAATGTTCAAAATAAACTCCAACAGGTTCAATCACTTTTGCCGCAAGAAGTTTTACAGCAAGGTATAACAGCAGAAAATAAAGTTGGCGGTGCCGGTGCAATTATATTAAATCTCGCTTCCGATGATGATTCATGGAATCAGCTTGATTTAACAAACTATGCAAATATTTATGTAAAAGATGCAATAAAAAGAATCAGTGGTGTCGGTTCTGTAAATGTATTTGGTGCAGATGACTATAGTATGCGTATATGGGTGGACCCTGCAAAACTGGCAAGTTACAAAGTTTCTATATCTGAAATTAAAAATGCAATTCAAAATCAAAATATTCAGCTTTCTGCAGGTGCATTGGGCGATGAGCCGACTGATTCAAATCCGAGTTTAAAACTTTCACTTTTAACAAAAGGCAGATTGCAGACACCGGATGAATTCGGTAACATCGTTGTTCGTTCTAACCCTGATAGCTCAAAGTTAAGATTAAAAGAACTTTCCAGAGTTGAATTGGGTGCAAAATCATATTCAATGTTTGGTATTGTTAATACAAAACCAGCGGCTTTGATTCAGGTAATGCCGCTGCCTGGTGCAAATACTGTCGAAATATGTAATAGTATATATAAAACTATGGACGAACTTTCCCAAACATTTCCTGATTCTTTGAAACTTGATATTATGATGGATAGTTCAACATTTATACATGAATCTATGTCTGAAGTTGAATTTACAATCCTTTTGACTTCAATAATCGTTATTTTAATTATATTTATGTTCCTTGGTGACTTTAAAGCTACACTAATACCTTGTATAACAATTCCTGTGTCATTAGTTGGTACATTTATTGCTTTAAAAGCTTTGGGTATGTCTTTAAATTTGCTGACATTATTTGCATTAGTTCTCGCTGTTGCGGTCGTAGTTGATGATGCTATTGTTGTTATTGAAAATGTTAAACGACACATAGAGGACGGAAAAACAGCTATTGAGGCAACTCAGCTCACTATGCAAGAAGTTGGAAGTTCATTAGTAGCTATGGCTTCGGTATTAATGGCTGTATTTGTCCCGATGTGCTTTATGTCTGGTTTATCAGGCACAATGTATAAACAATTTGCTGTATGTATTTCTGTATCAATCGCCTTTTCAGCGATTTGCGCATTATCACTTTCTCCTGCAATGTGTTCTATTATTTTAAAGGTCAAAAAAAATAAAAAAACTATTCCCGAATATTTTAACAATGTAATTAAATATGTCAATAAATTATTGTCTGTATTTAATGAATACTTTGAAAAACTAACAAGTTTTTATATGGATACCGTTAAAATATTTGTAAATAATAAGAAATTAACATTAATTGTTTATGTGGTAATAATGGGATTAATGCTTGGATTGTTTAAGATTATACCTACAGGCTTTATTCCCGATGAAGACCAAGGTATGTTAATTTCAGCAGTGACACTTCCTGACGGCGCATCATTAAACAGAACAAAAGATGTTTGCTTAAAATTCATAAAAGCAATTGACGGTATAGAAGGTATCGACAAGGACAGAGTTATCGCTTTTGGAGGTTTTGGTCCTTCTAATCAGGCAAATATTGTTATTCAGTTAACCGAATGGGATGAAAGAAAAGTTAACCCAATAAGCTGGGTTATTCGTAAAATTCAGGGCAAACAAACAGATCTTTCTCACAACGGAATTTTACGTGAAATATATAAACGTACAGCAGATATAACTGAAGCTGCAATATTTACTATGTCCCCTCCGGCAATTGACGGTTTGGGTATGTCAGGCGGTTTTGAATACCAGCTTATATCAACAGGTAATGAAAGTGTTCAAGATATTGCTGCATTTGCAGAAGAATTTGTGGCAAAAGCTAATCAGGATCCTTCGTTACAAAATGTTTATACGCAGTTTCAGGCAAATGTTCCGCAATATCAGTTGGATATAGATTATGAAAAAGCGCTTGCACAAGGAGTTGAATTGTCAGAACTTCACAATACTTTGTCTTCAACATTATCTTATTCATATATTAATGACTTCAATAAATTAGGCAGAGTATTTAAAGTATTTATGCAAGCTGAGGGTGATTATAGAAATAAAATCGAAGATTTACAAAAAATATTTGTTATAAATACAAAGGGGCAACCCGTTCCTATTATGACCATGATTACACCTAAACAAACCGTAGGTGCTGTTTCAATTACAAGATTTAACCAATTTAGAGCAGCTCAAATTCAGGGTTCTCCGGCAAGTGGTATATCTTCAGGCGCTGCAATGAAGGCAATGCAAGATTTATCTAAGAAAATATTGCCAAGGGACTACACTTTTGCTTGGTCAGGTACATCTTTACAGGAGAAAGAATCATCCGGTCAAACAGGTATAGTAGTGGGTTTTGCACTGTTGTTTGTTTATCTGTTTTTAGTTGCTTTGTATGAAAGCTGGATGATACCAGTTGCAGTTCTATTAATCTCACCTGTGGCAATTGTTGGTGCATTAATATTTCAATTGATGATGGGACAAGCTTTGGATTTGTATTCACAAGTTGGGTTGATTACTTTAATTGGACTTGCCGCAAAACAATCTATTTTGATTGTTGAATTTGCAAAGGAAGAACATGAGAAAAACGGTTTAACAGTTCCTGATGCTGCAATTAAAGCTGCACTTTTGAGGTTTAGAGCAATTATGATGACTGAAGCTGCATTTATCATAGGTATTTTACCATTGTTATTTGCAAGTGGAGCAGGCGCAAACAGCAGAATTTCTGTCGGTTCAACTGTAATAGGCGGTATGATTGTTGCCGCAACTATCGGTACGGTTTTAACCCCTGCATTTTATGTAATAATTCAAGATGTTGTTGATAAGTATTTTAATAGTAAACAAGAGCAAGAAGAGTATGAAAATTAGAAAATTAATTGCAATAATATGTATATTGGCTTTCTCACTAAGCAGTGCATATGCAATTCAGGAAAATAAAGCTCCTGAAAAGAAAAAGAACAAATCTGAAAGAGTTGTCGAAAAGAACAAGAAGAAAAAAGAAAAGCTGGCTAAAAAAAGTAAAAAAGGTCAGGAACAGTCAATTGAATATACAAATGACGTACATTCTGTGTTTACGCTGAACGATTGTATAGATATTGCTATTAAGAATAATCCAGATATAAGAGCATCTATATTTAATGAAGAAGCATATAAATCTCAAATTTTTCAAACTTGGGCTAATTATTTCCCAAGCATAAGTGCAGGGGTTGATATTTCAAGAACAGGCACAAAATATTCCCACGTTAAAACCGATACTGTACCATATCGCAGTATTTATACAACAATGGGATATTTGCCGAATGTTTCGGCAGATATGCTTATTTTTGATTTTGGTAAAACAAAAGCAGTTGCGGATATGGCTAAAAGTTTGTATCAGGCAAGCAAAGAAGATACAAAAGAAAATATTAATACAATAATTTATGATATTAAGTCCACATATTATAATATCCTTTTTGCACAGGCGCAGGTAAGAGTGTATGAAGATACAGTAAAAGACTATGAACTTCAGTTAGAACAGGCCTGGGGATTTTACAAACTTGGTAAGAAAGCGAAACTGGACGTAGTAACCGCTGAATATAATTTAGGTAAAGCTAAATTAAACTTAGTAAAAGCTAAAAACGTATTAGAGGTTGTTCAAGTACAGTTATCAAAGATTATGGGCATTCCTGAATACACCAATTATGAACTTTCAGATGCTATGTCTCTAAATAAATTTAATATTACGCAAGATGATGCAATAAAAACAGCCATGGAGGTAAGACCCGAATTAAATGCTGCCATTAAAACAACGAAGGCTGCAAAGATGAAATTACGTGCAGAAAGAAGAGAATTTACTCCTGATTTGGGAATATACGGCAGTTATGGTAACGGAATCGGAAATGATTATAATTTAAGGTCAAGTCAGTTTGGTGTTGGCTTAAATTACAGTAATTTAAATATTTTAAGAACAAAGAAATTAGTTGACCAAGCAAGAGCCGAGTACAATAGAACTCAAGCTCAGCTTGCAAGCATAAAAGATACCGTATATTTTAATGTTAAAAAAGCATATATGGATTTGCAAACAGATAAAGAAGCAATAATAATTGCAAAACTTGCTCTAGACCAAGCAAAAGAACAGTATAGACAGGTAACAGGAAGATATAAAGCGGGTGTTGGTGATGC
>JAEEGL016397321.1_pt1 | contig 71080 bp, 67 predicted proteins | sample 9134231 | NCBI WGS metagenome assembly JAEEGL01 (sample SAMN16246548, study PRJNA631951) | gut metagenome | biome: gut microbiome; feature: rumen; material: fiber-attached | host: Bos | place: Iran: Karaj | collected 2018-10
ACATTAATGATGACTATATATTCTTTTTGTTTTGGTTTTCTTTTGACAATAGGTGTTTTATTCGTTACTATAGCTATAGCTAAACGAATCATGATGCGTGATGAAATCAAACTGTCTCCTGAATATATAGCTAAACTTAACTTACCCAAATGTGATTATACTCCTGAAGTAATTGAACTTATAGCTAATTCAACTAAGTTAACTAAAGAAGAAAAAGAACAAACTATAGACAACATGATAGCTGCTGTGGAATCAACTGGTAAAGTATTTAGTAAATCGAATTATCTATATCTCAAATCAAAATTATAATTCTTATATCTAGAGAGCCTAAAATGGCTCTCTAGATATTTAGATATTTTCAATATTATTTGATGTATATATTATTTATGTGTGTTAAACATTTTAATAGGAGCTTTGTATGGCACAATATACGACTGATTACATTTATTTATATGATCCATCTAAACAGGAAACTGAAGCAGTTAGAAAATGTTTTGAAGAGTTGCAATATACTCTAAAACTTTTCAAACAGCATGGATTAAAGAAACCATTCAACAATACTCAAACATTAGTGAGTGTTGAACTTAAAAATGGAATCATTGAGATGATAACGATTTCTCTATATGGATTCGCTATCAACACCTGGTATGAATGGAAAAAGAAAAATTACCCATCATTACACATAGCAGTTGATTCATCAGAACCATCTATGGAACTGTATGAACGTTATGTTGAAGATGATTTCTTAGATAATGAACCTACTTTAGTTATCAATGTATATGATAACTTAGGTGCGTATGTTGATGAAGTTGGTGGTTTTGTCAAATTAGATGACATTGATAAATTATATCAAATCGCTGATTATCTATATCCTGAAAAAGGAAAAGAACTCAATGATTGTACTGTTGCACAATTGTGTGAATTAATTAGAGATCATGAAAATGTTGATTTTAATTCATACATAATAAATCATATTGAATAATTTAATTAAAGGAAGAAAACAATGAAAGATTACATAGTAGTGCATGATGGTGTTTTTCATGCCGATGATGTTTATGCAGTAGCGTTAGCTAAACTGTTTAATCTCAAAGGTTCTGATAACATCATTAGAACTAGAAACGTTGATGTGATTAACCATGCCGCTTATGAATTAGACGTAGGTGGGTTTTATGATAACCAGAGATGTTTTGATCATCATCAATCACTTTTCAATACAAGATATGAGGATGATACTCTCATGGCAACTGCAGGATTGTTATGGAGAAGATTTGGCTTAGATTGGTTGAGACAAACAAGAGGTAATAATAGACAAGAACACGAACTAGCTGAACTTCATAGAAGGATGCAATATGAGTTCTTTAAACCTCTAGATAATTGGGATAATGGTATTCAAATCGCAGAACCAGGAATGAACATTCCTCAGGAGATCAAGATTTGGAATCATCCTGATATCAAATCCTCGTATCAAGATGAACGATTCTTTGAAGCCGTAGATAGAGCTAAGTGGCTTATACCTCTATTAGTAGATTCAATGGATCATTTAGAGAATTTGTCTAAACTTAAGTCGTATCTCAAACGCGCAGATGAAATGAAAGACTATAGGAGTGCATATGAATAAGTTTATAGCTATTGATACTGGTCCATGGAAAATAGATGATATTTTTGCATGTGTGCTTCTTAAAGCATTCGATGCACCTGGATGCGGTACCATTATTATAACTGACGACCCAGATATTTTAATGAATGCTACTTGGATAATTAATAGCAGAGTATTCGATGTAGTAAACGCTAAATTCGCTGAAGAACTTGAAATAGATCCTATCCCTGCAGATAGTAAAAATGCTTCACAGCGACTTTGGTGTGCTTGTGGTAAAGAGTATTTAACTAGAAAAGTTCAACAGTCAGATCCGATGTGTTCCGAACGCTTTAGAACTGAAATTGTAGACTATGCATATGCTCAAATAGATAAGTTTATTGAGGAGATGACGCATAGTTCTGAACTTTCTAAATTCTCAAGACTTTCATTAATTAACAGTACCGAATATTGGACGTTTTTATATTACGGAGTACAAAATGACCAACGCAAAATGGAAAAGCTTTTTAATAATATCGTTATTGATAGGTTGTATTTCTTCAATACATACATCAATGATGTGTTTAGAAAATATAAAGAAATCGTCGTTGTTAAACAAAGTGCTGAAGCTTCCAGAGATGATGCACCGGCATTAATATTACCTAGAGGTGGATTACCGGTATCTGAATGTTTCGATTCTGTAAAAGAATTCAAATGTATGATATATCCGAATATTAGAGGTGGATATGGAGTACAAGCAATTTCTGATTTTATAGATGGTAAACTAGTAAACAGATGTTCGTGTGATCTACCAGCAGTAATGAATACTGATACACAAGAACTCATTGATGGAGTTAGAGTTGAGTTTATTCATAGAAATAAATTCTTAGCTGTAGTCCATGGTGAGTTAGAAGATGTAATAGTATTCGCTAAGAATCACTTCTTATAATTTATCATGTAATCTTCCCTTGAATCAAAGATACTCACCCGTAAGGGTGGGTATCTTTTTTTATTTGGTTTGTTAAATGTAGGTCAATGTTTTTTCGAAAATATATAACTAACGTGTGAATTTGTGATTCTAGATGACAATTCACCTGGGTTTTATTTTGTTCTAGACGAAAAAAGGAAGATTAAGAATGAACAATACTAAGTTATTTGTCGCATATGCTCTGGGTCGTATTTATACAGGTCTGATTGGCGGAGTTGTCGCCCTCATATTTCTTACCTGGATGATCAACACTCTGCAACAACAGGGTGCAGGTGCAAACAATATCGCAAATACTATCGCCACACTAGTGGTGACGATAATGTTTAGCACCAGGAGCATTGTAAAGTGGTCTGCGGACCACCCATACCGATTGATGATCTGGTATGCGATATCGATGCTAATCGACATCGCGATAATCTTCAGTTGTCAGTCATTACCGTGGTTGATTCTTGGTAGTAGTGCGATAACGTCGGTAGGACCGTCTGTATTCTTGCAGGCACGCGCCGTTATGCTTAATCGTGTGATGGCAGCCGATGAGTTGTCTATTTTCAAGAATAAGCTGGATACCATCGGTATCATAAGCGCAGTCGGTGGTAGTGCTGTGGGTATGATCACCCCAGTGTCTCTGGACATTATTGGGTGGTTGACCCTGGTATATCTTATTCTGATTCTCCATGCCAATCTGTGGCAAATCAGAGAATTAGAAAAGATGCCGCGATTGAAAATATCAAAATAAATTCCAACACAACGCGAACCAAATAGTAGAGACCCTCATGGATCTCTACTATTTTTTTGTTTAATATTCGTCTGCTTTTTTAGCTACATATTGCCAGATCTTATCAGGAGTGCCCCATGATAGTTCATTCAGTTCAGGAATATCTCCACCGAATATCTTAATACAAATTTCACCGCAATACCATTTCTCAGGGTCATCACGTTTACTACCTAAGACTCCACTAACAGCACCTAAAAAATCATATGAAAGAGGGACTCTACATATTGTTTCAGCCCATGATCTAAGTTTGGTTTCTTCTTCTTTAGTTATCCATGGACAATCGATTAAAACCCAATGATACTTATCGTAAGATTTAGCTCTATTTTTTAATCCAACAAAAGTCGGATCAGCTATAAATGCAGTACCATCTGAAAATACAGGTTCAACATGAATAGCTCTTCCTTTAGAAAAGAAACTAACAATGTTACCTAGAAATTTATGATTAACCGGATTAACTTCTATAGCTAATTTCATCATGGTCAAATCCCCCTTTAATAAAATTACTGTTCAGCTTGCCATTCATCAACAGCCGCCATCAAATCAGCATTCTTCTGATTCAATGTCTGAGCAATAGATTCTCTATATGAATCAGCAAGAACTGTATTACCAGCAGTAGTAGCAGCTTCTAATGCTCTCTGAATGTTAGCAAGTACAGGTGCATACCTATCTTCAATAGCTTGTAATCTCTGTTCAAGAGTAGTAGTTTCTTTACTCTTACCATCAATCCAATCTTTAATATCTTGAATGTCATTTTCAATAGTAGCTAATCTAGTAGTTAATGTAGTATTAAAATCTTCCCAACCAGGATGAGCTTCACTGAATCTAGTATCTTTATGCTCTTGTAAACCATCAGTTATGATCTGTTCGATTTGAGGTCTAGTATAGATAGCATCACCACTAAATTTTTCATCAATAAGTGCTCTAATATCTGCATGTGCATTTAAATCAATATTGTGATTAATAAGGTCACGATGTGCTGATTCTAATGCTTCTTGAGCTGATTGTAAAATACCAGTCGCGGCGATTAAATTTTCTGTTGACATTTATTTATCCTCTAAGGTTAAATCATTATAAGGAACTACCCAGACGAAATTATCATCCGGACTCTTTAATTCAGGTAATTTAAATTTATGTTTTTCACTTCCAAATATCCAAAATCTTTTAAGTCCATTTTTCTTATCATCAATAGCACAATCATTCCATTTGTATATACGTAATACTACTCTATCACAGTATCTAGGATTCTTTACTTTAAAATCTTGTAGTTGTAAAGCAGTCCAATCTGTAACATTAGTACGTCTATCCATGGTGTACCATCTTCCTGGAGTAAAGTCATCTTTGCCCTCCATCCACCCTCTTAATTCCCATGAATTTGGAGTAGTTCTAAGAACAAATGGATCAGTTGATATACCTGAGGCAGGCATCATCCAGTATTCAGTAATCATGTGTTTAATATGTTTAAATGTAACATCTATACATACTACACTATCTAAACCTATTTCTGCTGATAAGAATTGATCAGCTACATGGTCAAAATTCTCTTCAGTTATTTCACCATTCAAAACATTTGATAATGGAAATAAAGCTGATGAAGTTTTAGAAGTAATAATAATATCTTTATTCTCAAAACCTTTAGCTGTAAATTTATCAGTTTTGTTAGTGATCAATTCTCCATATGGATAAACTTTTCTTAAATTTTTAGCAAGTTTACCATCTATATAAGATCCATCTAACGCTACTAATTCAGGATGGTTCTTTAAATCATCTTTCCACCACAAACGTGGATTTCCTACAAACCAAATATTATTCATTATTTTGACCTTTAATAATGTTTATTATTTCAAGAGCAGTTTCATCTAATTCGTTGTATTTAAAATGTTCTTGAATATTAATCTTATTATCATTCCAGTATTGTGAAACATATTCACAAATTAATCTAAAGAGTATGTCAAAATCACATACTTCATTTAACATATCTTCAGGTAATTTAATCTTATCATAGAACAATGCAAAATTAACTAGCTTATTAGAGATAGCAATTTCTAGTTCATTATGAGAATATTTAATCTCATAAGGTAATTCTTTAGATAAGGAAATTAATTCTTCTCCTGTTAGCATACAACCAACAAAAGGATCATCGCATAATCTTAATCCATTTTTAATGTCATGAATGGTATAATCCTGTAAGTGTTCTTTATACAAAATAGTTATCATCATAGCACATCTACATACCATATGAAACATATGAGGTAAATGAGATTCATCATCAAACAAACATCCGCTTCTATGAGCAGAAAAATGACGAATCAGTGCACTGATGTTATTAGCTATAGTACTATCTGATTTACTAGGGTTATTGTACCATGAGAATAATTCATATTTTTTGGTTCCAATATAGTGTATCAGACTAATAGCTACTAATGGTATTTTGTATTTGTTGATTATGTCTACTAAAGGTTTTTTACCCTTAATAGAACCGACATCCAATGACATAAATGAATACTCCTATCAATTCTACGAGGTCAAATTATGCCTGTATTAACCAGAGCAGTCAGCGAACTGACTAATCATATTTTTAAGCCTGTAGTTGATCAACTTTCACATAGAATTCTTGAATCATTAGAGTACTCAGATGTTGTTGGTGATCAAATTTATGTTAATGCAGATTGGTCAACACACTCTATTACTTCAGACCACAACGACAACGCTAATGTTGGTCAAACTAGATTCTCAGTGGAAGTTAATTTACAGATGAATCCTACTTCCCAGAAGTGGGATATGTATACATTCCATCATACAACTGCATATGGAATAAACTCACGAATAGATTACAATGCACCTGTATATGTAGATATACCTAACAATGTTAAGATGCTTGAAATAGTATCACCTGTTACTATTGTTTTGAATTGTGAATTAGTATTACCATCATCAGAATTAGCATTTCAAACTCCACAACAAATTTTTAATGCACATGAAAATGGTGCAGTAATTAATTTTAGTGATTTGTTTTTTGATTATCCTGTACCTAAACCCATAGTTTCTGTATTAATACAGATATGGAAAATGGATAGAGTATCAGGTAAAGAAGCAGGTGTATCATTTATAGAATATATAAAGAAACGTTCTAACAATGGTTGGAATGTTACTAAACATAGAGATTTAGATGAATATGAAATTGTTATTCCGGTATATGATTTAAAAGCTTTGTGTGTATTAGAGTATTCAGAAGATAGACCTCAAGGTGTAATGGAAGATAAGTTACCGGTAGCATGGAGTATTCCTTTTGTATTTACAGTACAGTTTAATTTACCTACTTTAAATATACTTAGATATCCATGTGTTATTAACAATCAACTATTACCATCATCTTGTATACCTATTGAGAAAGTAAGTAGATTTAATGCTATGCCTGAGTATCATCATGGTATTCAAGATGAGTTCTATGATAAGAGAACTAAACATCGTCCAGGTGCTCCTTATTATAGAGTACCGTGGTATGATGATTGGACTATTCCATCAGCTAATTATACTAAAGCTAAACATATACCATATTTAGTGTTAGGGTTATTAGTAGAAGAAGACACACCTTACAATGTTATCAATATAAGTGAAGATTTTGATCCTGATTTTTCTATAACTAATTTAGCTAAAGAATTTATGTATCAAGAAGGACCAGAAGCTACTTCTATTAATGTTCCGTATCACGTTACTTTATTCAAAGATTATAAAGAATTAGTTCCTGATAAAGATTTCAAATTTACTAGAGATCTTGAATTAGTTTTTGATTCATCTGATAAAGTAAGTAGATACAGAATGGTTTTAACTGTAGCAACTGATTCTGCTTATATAGATCCAAAGTGGTATCCACTCTTATTTAAGTATTTTGCTTATTTAACTAATCCACTAAAAATAGAATTAGCTAATAGAATTATTAATGGTGATTTACGAAAAGGATTAGATCCGTTTATTAGAAAACTAATAAAAAGTCGTGATTATATTAAGTACATGGAATCCTATCGTAAACATCCATTAGATCTGATGATTGATGAAGCTGGATATATTTGTGATAAGAATGGTAATCGCATCGTACATATTTCTGAATACGATCCAATACCATACGTATCTGATCCTATAACCTTAGCGATTATGGATGAACAAATATTTAAGAACATTGATAACTATGGTGCTGGAACATATTGGTCTAATTCAGAACCTGACAACCCAGGTAATTGGAAATACAATTACGATGATCCTAACGGAGAACAAACTGGTGTTGGACCTAATGACCCTAACCCAATTAAAGGAATGCCAAATAAAGGTAATATTGGTGCTATACCTACACCTTATAAAGATAGAGGAGTAACTGCAAATGCCTATAATACCGATGCAAGGATCTTCGGCACAGTCATCATCCCGAGAAAAGCCGGCGAGTCTTAGACCAGAAGTACAGGATAATTTACCTGTACTTGATGGACATGCCATTACGGATGAACGTGTCGTTGAAAATACATTTATCAACCAAACTGCTGTTAACGAAGATGCATTTAGAGATAGACAATCTATTATAGCCGGATTCCCTGAAGGTAGAATAATAGTAGTTACTTACTTCTCTCAAAATCGTCCTATTACCAATATGCAGTCTGATGTAGTTGATATGCAACTCACTACTAAAGATGATGTTCATGTTTCTTATACTCAAATTCGTAATTTTGAATTACGTTGTAGTAGAGAATTATCATTTGAATATGAACAAGAATCTAATAAATCTAAAGTATCTGGTGAAGCTATCATGTTTCCTAGATTCACACCTAGAGTATCAGATATTTTCTTATATGAAATGCGTAATGGAAAAATAGGTGTTTTTAGAATTACTGGTATTAATAGATTAGCTTTAGGACAAGATACTTATCATAGTGTTACTTTCACTATGCAAGAATTCCTAAATGCTACTTATAGAGATAGATTACAACGTCAATCTACTATTACTATGTATTTTGACAAGTATAAATATCTTGCTGGTAATACTACATTACTTACTACTGATGCATTTCAACAGAAGAAAGAATTAGAACATATTAGATTAGAAATAATTGAAGATTATATTGAACGTTTTTATGATCGTGAATATTCTACTTTTATGAGACCTGATGGTATCTATGATCCATATATAGTTGAATATTGGAATAAGAAAGTATCTATACAAGATTCAACACCGCATATGAGACCAACACAGATACTTATTTCAGTATCTAATTATCGTAAAACTTTATGGGCTGTTTTAACTAATAATCCTATAAAGAACTTAGCTAATGTTGAAAAGAGTTGGAGTATTAAAACTTATAATAGTACATTCTGGGGTGTTAATATAACTTCATTGTTAGGTAAGAAATATTTAGCTATAGGTGATGAACCATCAGCTACTAATGGTTATGCTATTAACAATAGAGGTGAACCTATTTTAGTAGACCCTAGACCAACTTTCCATGAACCTATTCCACCAGAAGTAATAGATAGAGCTATTGAAAAAGATTTCTACAAAGCTAGAAAACTCATGTATAAAGATTTACCTAATAAGAGATGTCCTCCACATGCTCATGGTGAAAATGCTGAGTTACCAGATTTGTGTTATCCTGATCAATGTAATCATTGTGCTTTTGGTAAACCTAAAGTTCTACCACCACCAGCACCACCATTTCCAATCATGTCTACTGATGACTTAGCTACTATTTGGTTAGCTATGAATCATAAACCTAAAGACTATGTTCCTAATGATGATGACATGGCTAGAATAAGAGGTTATATTCGTTGGTATCGAGATGAATATCCAGGTACATTACCTAAAGAAGAACTAGAAGAAATGTGGAGAAATGAAAATCACATTCCGTTAGATAAAGAATTAACTGAAGCAGAAGCAGAAGCTTGTTCTGATTATGTGAAATCATATCGTAAACAATTCTTAGCAGTTTTAACTGATAGACAAATCGAATACAAATGGAGAATGGATCGTCAGATTAGTGGTGATGTTGCATTAACTAATGAAGAAGTAGCTGAATTGATTTTGACTATAGTTGAATATAGAAGAAATCATGGATATCCTGATGAAAATTCATCTAACGAATTAGGTTCATCTATATATGGTGAATTTGGTGCAGTTATGTATGATCAAGCGATTGTACTTGAACCACCAACTTTATTTGAAATTGATAACTTAATCTCAAGAACGGAGAGTGGTAATGTTAACGTTGATTTATCATCCAACATCTCCAGAGTTTTTTATCCACGAAAGCACCCTCACAATGCTCATCATTATCACCACACTATCTGTCACTATTTATGTGGGGACCATGCTGGTGAAAGAATCAAAGCAAAAGAGAAAGCGGACTTACTTAATTCTCAATCTCATTACGCTATGTCTAATGAGTTCTACAATGGTTCTTGCGCTATGGACCCTTTTGAGAAGATAGTGTTTGATTTAGTAACTAATAAAGATGTAGATCCTGCTAAGAGCTTAGAATCAGTTGCTCGATACAAAGAGTGGTCTGATGAAGATGCTTTTTATCGTCATCTACTAGCTTTATACGTTATAGATAAAACTCTATATTGGTTGATGTATCATTAATAAGGAAAATACTCATTATGGCTGAACGATTTCAAGATGCAGATCTAGAAGCTAAATTTAGAAAATTAGAAAAAGAGGTAAAAGAACAACATAATAGAACATACGTAGCACCTCCTCCTAATCTATCTAAAGGAGTTACTGCATATGATCCGATGAGTCCATATGAGTATCGACCAACTAAAGAATATTTCAGTAACTTAGCTGAAATTATTAATGAGAAATCTTTTCATGGGTCGTATCCACAGTCTTATACACCTGTTCCTGAATATTTCAAGAAACATGGATATAGTCCGTATTACGACCCTGAAGAATTTATGGATTATGCAAGAGGTGCATTAACTATAGCTAACATGATAGAATTAACTGCTAATGATCAACCATGGAAATTAGATCGTGTACAAGATATGTATCTAATTAGATCTATAGTTGAACAGTATCGTGCGCAGATGAATTTACCAACAGTAGTTGATGATGTTAGAGTTAAGGCATATAAACAAAGAGTTGAATTATTTCTTCGTAGATTAAATAAATCTATTAATATCTATGAACACGCTAATCATAAAAATGTTAAGACTGAAACAATACTAGATAAACTAAAGAAATTATTAGGTGGTAAATAAATGTTTGCTAAAATAAGTAAACGATTAGAAGCATTAGCTTTGAAAGTTATTGAAAACGACACCGCAACAACTTTTAAACCAACAGTTATTTTACACAATCCTGAAACTGGTTTCAAATGTATACCTAAGTTAGTTGATAGTATTGACATAGTACAGAATTTTTCTGATTCATACTTAGATGCTATTCAAGTAGTAGTACCTTTAGAATATCCTGAATATTTAGCTATGATGGAAAATGTTCAAGATCTAGAATGTACTATAACTCTATATGCAGCTAATCCAACTACAGGTAGAGAATATACCGATATTGAACCTATCATTATTAAAGCTAGAGCTATCTTAGAAAATCAAGAAGATATTTCTAAAACAGTTGGATCTGGTATCTTTACTAATGGTGAAGATTCACCAGCCACTGGTGAACAAGCATCCGCACACATAACTTATACTTTTCACTTGATAGAACATTCTGCTTTTGATTTACGTCATGTTGGTATCAATGCAATAATGACTAACTGTACTATAGAACAAGTTCTTCATTATGTATGTGCTCAGTTTGGTATTGCTAATGTTCAGTTAGTAACACCTGATAACGATATGGTATATAGTAACTTAGTCATACCACCTATGAAAAATATGAGTAATGTTTTTTCATTTTTGCAAGAACGTTATGGAATATATAGTAAAGGATTAAGTTGGTTCTATACTCAAGATACTATTTATATTTATCCAGCTTTTGATACTACCGTTGAAAAGAATACTGCTACTGGTATACTTCGTTTAGTATCAGTACCTAAAGGAACTTATGTTGGTTGTGAAAATTACCATCTGGTTTATAACAAAGATATGTATATCTTATCTAATACAGAACGTCAGATGTCTGCTATGAATTCAGTAGGTGAAGAAAATGCCGGTGGTGCTAGATTATCTGTAAATAGTGATAATACTGTTGATGGATTTTCTACACTTACAAGTGATGGTACTTTAGAAATATCCAACGATAATGTTTCTATATTACAGATGGGTAATAAGAAAGGTAGTATGAGTAGTAAATCTAGTAACATCAAATATGACGGAATTAGATCTAATATATTTGTATCTACTTCTGAAATGGCTATGTATAATGGTACTGCTATGAAGTTAGGATGGATTAACGCTATTCCTAGAAGTATAGTACCTGGTCAAGTACTTGAATTTTACTATGATGAATCAGCTCAGATATTCGCTACTAAGAAAGGTAGAGTACAACAAGTGCGTTATAGCTCAATGACACAAAAGAGTCGTAATCAAGGTCAACCTATATTTTCATTCGTTGCCGAATTATCATTGTTCTTAGATCCTGAGAAATCAGACGAATAAAAAACTAATACCCCAGAGAGCGCAAGCCCTCTGGGATCTGTTTTATTTTTTGTTTATATAGATAGATATAAATCTTTCATCTCTTGTTCTATTTGATTTTTCAATGCAACATTAATACAAGTATTCCATGGTCTTCTATATAACATACGAAGATATTCTCTCTTTGTATGTATCAACATCGATCTGGTTGTTGGTAGATCCATTCTCATTTTGAAAATGTTTAACATTAAGGTAAACAATTTTCTATCTCTTAAAAATGCTAAATAATCATATCTCTGGTATAGTGGTAAGTTTAAACACTTACTAGTAAATTCTATTCTTTTTCCTATACTTCCACCAAACAATATCTTACTATTAAGTATAGCTTCAGGTCTTAAATTGTTATTTCCCTCTTGAAAAGTTTTAGCTAAATAACCAAATCCTCTAGCACTATCTAAACTAATCCATCCCCACTGACTATCAGTTTTTAACATATTACTATCAAACAAAGATGAGGTTAAACTCAAATCAGTAGTTAAACATTTGTTTAATTGATTTATTAACCATACATTACTATTATCCCACATCAAATCACACATTACATATTTGTGTAGGAATAATTGTTGAGGTATATATTCAGCTAATTCTTTAGCAGGTTCTTTATCTCTTTGATAAGTTAACCAAATATAGTACTTCATAGTTAAAGCAACTACATCTATTAATATAAGTACTTCAGTTGGTTCAAAATTTCTAGTAAAATGTAATTGATCATTTAACAGATTAATAGTAAATTCTTCTGAATCATGATCCCACAATCTAACTGGTCTTACTTTTTTCCATACTTCCCAATCATTAGTATCAAGGGGTAAGTTTACGATAGTATTAATATCTTCTATAGGTAAAATAAATTCTTCAACCTTATCAGATTTAACGAAGAAGTTATGATAACCTCTACCTCTAGCTACTCTATCAAAAATATCATCTAAGGAATGTTTAATATAACGAAGATGATGTAAATATCTATCATAGTTAGAAGTTTGTCTAGACATAAAGTCCATATCTACATTTTGTAAAATGTAACGAAGTAATCTAACTGCTTTAGATTCATGACCTTGAGCTACATATAATCTATTATAACGTTCTCTTATAAAAGTGGCTTGAGATTTTAGAAATAATTGAAACGGTGGTAATGCTCTAGGTGCATCATCACGTAAATATGGTAGAAGTATATCAATCATGTTAATACATTCCTTATAAATATTTATTGATGGGAATCTATTAGATGCTGATTGAGTGAACGAATGAGAAGTAAATGACAATATTAAAATAAAAGCTGATATACATATTATAGAAACTAGATCTCGATTGAGATCTGGCTTGTAGATATATTTGTCTCTTTTGTTTGAATTTTCATTATAAGTTCAAGTATATATTACTATTTTGTGATGTTGCGTTGAATAAAATTAACGTGATATCTTCTATAGCTATAGGTCCCTCGTAGAGGGTAAATTAATTTTAATTGGAGAAATAAAAAATGGCTGTTGATATTGAAGAAGGCCGTATGGATGATTTAGCTACTGCACCAGTGTTTGATAATCCAAACACAAACAATAATGCTAATGCTAATCAGAGTGCAAATGTTGGTGGTAACTTCAGAAACAATGGAGCTAAAGCACCAAACTTAATGGATATCTTCCAGCGTATGGGATCAGTGAGATCTTTCAGTGCTGAAGGTGCTGAGTATATTAAGAAGCTGCGTGAAGAATTCGAAAACGCTGCTAAGAATGCTGATTACTCATTAAAAGTAGATTGGATTACATTATCTACTCCAAAGGACACTTTGGTTCTTATGAATGGTAATGATGCTGTTATCCTGACATTCGAAGAATCAAATCCAGGTACATCAGATCAGCCAACTTCTCATTTAGATAGAGAAGCTATGAATGAACTTCTTAGAACTCATCCAGATGCTCAGTTGGTGAAATTCTTGATTGTAACTAAGGAAGATTATGCTAAGTATGCAGTAATGGCTAAAACCATTCAGAGTTATTTCTTATGCAAGAACAACGCATTGGATATTAACCAGGTTAACTTAGAATCTCTGAGCAAATGCAACTTCTCATACTCTATGAGTCAGGAAGATTTTGATAGAGCTCAGCAGGTACTTAATCCTCATGGTGTTCCATTACGTCATGATGGTGTAATCACTATCTATATGAGTAACAAACCAATCAATCAGAATAACTACAATAGAACTGAAGAAGAAATCTACTATGGTCGTTCTGGTGACGATCAGAGAACACCAATCGCTACTATTAGCTGGTATACTAAGTTCATTAAGAAATCAATGGATGAAAACAGATACTATCCAGTAATTGTTCTGTCTGAAATCAATACCTTATTGAATTCAGCAGTAATGCTTCCATTGTGGATTAGCTTAGGTATCACTAAAGCTCTGATTGAAGATAACTGGTGGAAACTGTATACTAGAATTTCTGGTAAGATCAACATTGGTAACTTAATTCCATTCGTAGATCCATCCGGAGATAAGAATGCACCAACTCGTTGGGTTTGTAAGAATGATGAAGATCTGAGAAAACTCAGAACTGAATATCTTGAGAAGCCAAGCGTTGTTTTAGGTGTAACTGAAGGTCGTGCTTCACCATTGGGTATTGAAGAATACACTACTGGATTAGCAGATGCAATCATCAATAACATTGGTAGATTCCTGAAGTATCCTATTCAGTTAACTCCAGCAGATCAGTTGATCAATGCTGCTCCATTCTATCGTGGAGTATTCCCATACGGGGATAAGGTAATGGATAGTGAATACATTGAGTTCTTATCTGAATACGCACGTTGCCCAAGCAACGCTGTTAATTTAGAGCAGAAACTTTGCTATGAACGTTCAATGCCTAGCATCAAAGCTGCTGAGCTTAGAGAAATTCAGCCTGAAATCAGATGGTTATACAGAACTGATACAGTAGTTCTTCCACCTCAGGTATTCCTCTCACTGTGCAGACAGCTTGGTTCTATGAACTTCGGTGGCTACCAGCAGATGAGCAACTTGTTCGATACTTCGATCTATGGTGCATCAGCTAAACAGTGGCAGGATAGTCAGATGAATAACGCTGCAGGCTATAGCGGATTCACTCCATATAGTCAGTGGTGGTAATCAAAGACTGAAATAGTTTCGTTTAATTCCTTGTATATAATATAAAATACCAAAATCAAATATACTCAGCGGCGTAATGCCGTTGGGTATATTTTTTCTTAATTACGATACACATTATACAGAGGTATCTGAATTATGATTGTTTATGTCAGTGTGTTGCTGGTCGACCATAAAGAACAACTGTATGTTCCACAACTGCAAGAGGAGTTAGTAGATAATAGTAACGATATATATTTTACAATTAACCAACTGGTTAAAAAACCACTCATACCTATGAGTAGAGTAACAGTATTGAAAAAGACTAAAGATTTATTACGTAAACGTGGTTTAACTTTAGATTCATTCTTATCAATGCAAGATATTGAAATGTAAAGGGAGCAAATATGCCAAATCTTAAAATAACCCCTGAAGAAGAGGTGATTGAGAAGACAAGACATTTTAAATTGATCAACCTTGAAGATGCATTTAGAAGTAATCCTAATGCTAGAATTATTAATAGTGAATCACTATTCTCTAAGAATGGTGCTGAAGCTTATATTAATGCAATCTATTCAAGCACAGATGGTGATTTAGCGTTTGTCCCATCTTGTGAATGTGGTCAAATTAGAGGTGAAATGCGAAGAGGTATAATTTGTCCAAATTGTGGAACAGAGTGTTGTTCACATTTTGTTGATAAATTAGAGCAGAAGGCATGGATCAATATACCTACAGAAATGGGTCCGGTATTACATCCTATTTGGTATTGGATGTTAGAACAATTAACAAGAAGGGGTGCCGGTAGAACAACCGGTATACCGTTAATTGAAATATTGTTAAAACCAGATTCAGCTTTTAGAGGTAAAAAACGACAGGTGATAGTACCACCTGATTTTGAACCATTTATTCTGGATAATGGTAAAGCTAGAGGATTTAAAGCATTTGCAGAGAATGTTGATTACTACATGGATGTGTTGTTAAACAAGTATCCTCGTACTGCTAAGAAACCAATAGCTAATGGAATTAGGAAAATGTATGAACTATACAAAGATTGTATGTTCACTACTAAATTACCTATACTCCATAATTCATTAAATCCAGTAACAGATAATGGTGCTACGTTAAAATACATAGATGAATCATCAGCTAATATATTAGAAGCAGTTATGGATTTGTCTAGTGAAGAACGTAAAATAAAATCAGGTAATAGAAGACGATGCACTGATGGTGCATTGTTCAATATCTATAGTAAGATCTTAGATTACTATGGTGGTATTATTACTGATATGGGTAAGAAACCAGGTGATATTCGAAAACATGCAGGTGGTTCTCGAGTTAACTTTGGATTCAGAACTGTAGTACATCCACATAGCGAAGTAATGGATACTGATGAAGTAGTTTTACCATGGGGCATAATGGTTAATTGTTTTAAACCAGTTATCCTCAATTTCTTGATGAATAAGTTTAACTATACTTGCAATCAAGCATTACTTGCACATAGGAGAGCATTAGTTACATATGATCCGATAGTAGATCAATGTCTTCAGATGTACATTGATGGTACACCTAAGAAGAAAGTACCTATTCTATTAGGTAGAAATCCTAAAAATATTTGGGCGTCATTCTGGTGACAGAATGAATGCATACGGTGCCTAAACGGGGAAGTCTCAAGTAGATAATCTACCGTGCTAAATCACATAGCAATATGTGTAAATGCCTAACGACTATTCTGGGTTAATCGCCAGAAGTACAGTATCAAGCATATGGATACTGGAAAGAGCACTGGGCTCATTTATGAGTTTGAAAGATAGTCTGATTCCAATAGTGATATTGGCGGGTGTTATAACACACCGGGTGAGAGTTGCGATCTCACTGGACAAGATGACACTTAACTATGGATCAATCATCTTGCTGTATGTTAAAAGATATAATAAAATACCAGCAGATGAAACAATCGGTATCAATGCTAGAGTAGTGGGTCCTGCTAACATTGATTTTGACGGTAGACTAATTTATTGCCGTCGTTAAATCCCGGAATTAAGCTGGAAAATGTCTCGTTACACAACCAGAACCGAAGTATTGAATTAAAAGTCAATACAGGGGCAACGCATAGAAAGTGAACCTACTTGTAGTAGAATATAATCTTTCCACGAGGCCGGGAAATTAGGAATATTTCTAATTAAAAGTTATGCTGAACTATATAGCGATATATAGATGTGAGAGATAAAAAGCTCTCGCGATAACACAATTGGATGAATTATACGGGTTGTGGATTTTTGAAAGTAAATTAGAACAGGATTTGTCAGCGGCACATCCATCACAGTTCATTTTATCAACACAAAATGTTGGGTTGAGTGATTCTATGGGTCAGCTCAAACAAAATTGGGTGTTGTTAGAAAATTATTTACAAGAAGATCCTGATATAGGAGTATACGAAGAATTATGATAATAGATTCTTTATCTATGAATACTAATATGTATTCTCTAGGAAGTATCTTAGGAGGTAGTACCAATCAAGAGATACTTAACCAAATAAATAGAAGAGCAGGTGGCTGTAGTTTCTTTGGAAGTGCTATGGACCCATTGCGTACAGGATTTCAAACTTTTATGACTAAGGTTGTAGAGCCGGTACGTGAGGCCAAACATGTGATGAGCAAAATGGTCAATCAGATATTTATGACCGATGAGTTCAGACCTATCGATTCCATAGAAGAATTAAAACGTGGTATACCACCATGTATGCAGAAACCTATTTTGTATTTTGAACCAGTAAGGACATTACTAAATGAAGACAGAATAGATGGATTTGGAATAGATCCTAAAGAGTTAGAAGTTGATGATCCATATGAGGATCTCTGTAATAATGGTAAAGTTACATATGTTGCTAGTGAACTCAAATCAGATGTATTAGAACTGAAATATGTATTTAAGAACACTGATCCTGAAATGACTGTGCAAGAAGTTATAGCTTTATCTAAGACTAGAGATTTTATAGCTGATTTCCTTACGGATGAAGCTACTAAACATTTTGATCCAACTGATTATCCGCGACTACACGGTTAAAATAAAGTAGTTAATATAAGCTTATATTAGAGAACAGATTCACAAGTTGAGTCTGTTCTTTTTTTTTCAATTTTTAAAGTAGAATGAAACGGAGAAAATTTACATGGCTATAAGTGTCACACCTACCTTGTCATCTACTAGCGGATATCTAACAGATGTACGTGATCAGGTTATGTATTTGTTAAAATTCTTGATTATGAATCCTGGTGGTACTTCTGACATGTGGGAAGATCACATGATTAGTTTAAGGTTATTATCATCAGAATTAGAACATAATAAAAATGAGTTATGCTCTTCTTTAGAAAAGAAAATACTCAATATATTAGAGAATAAGTTTGCTGATTATTCTTTTGATGTATTGATTCAACCAAAAGAATATGAAGAATCTTCAGATACTAGATATACTATTAGTTTTTCTATATCAATTAAAGCTCCTGATATGAATGATTTTGAAAGTGCATTTATCATAGGAGATATTTCTGTTGATAAAACTAATAACAATATTGATCTTAAATTCTCTAATAGTAATGATACTTCAACTTTAGGATAAAATACCATGAATGAATTAGAAGCAGTACAAAAAGCAGCATCTGAATTTGCTCAGAATATGGACCCTGCTAAAACTAGAGAAGCTAATATTGATACTATGTACAATGACTTCATGAACAATGCAGAAAAAGACACTTATATGACTTTATCTGAATTTAAGAAATATGAACCATTGTATTCGTTAGATACTAGAAAACGTATGCAGAGTAATGAAGCTACTGAAGAAGAACGTCAGTTTATTGTTAATTTATCTGAAGAATTTTATCGTAGAATTAATACTCAACGACCTTTACATATAGTTGATGATTATACTGGTAAAGAAGTATGTCCACCATTACCACCTATCTTCAGAAGACTTAACAACTTATCTAATCAACAAGATGCAGAGGTTACTGAAATATTCGCACGAGTATCAGAACAAGATGATACTAGTAACCCTATGGCTTATACACGTAAGCAAGTTGCTACTGATAATCTATACAGACAATTCGTAGCTAAACAAGATGCTGAAGAACTGAATAAAGACATAGCTAATTTTGATGCTATGACTAAGAAATTTCATTCAGAATATTTACATGAAAATATAGGTAATACAACTACTGAAGCAACTCCATCACCTGCACCTACTGAAACTCATGAAGAAATAGATGCTGATGATGCATATTTGGATTTTGATGAATGATTAAAATATCTGCCATAGGTGATTTACATTTTGGTAATCCTAGAATAGCTTCTGATAAAATGTATCTTGAATTATGTGAGTACTTTTATCCAGAAGCTAAAACTTCTGATTTGATTTTATTAACTGGTGATTTGTTTGATCAGATTTCTATGGTTAGCAGTAATGCTAATAAATTTGTTAGTATTTTCATAAGAGAGTTATTTGCATTTTCATCAGAACATAATGTTCCTATAAGAATACTTCATGGAACTTATTCTCATGATAGAAATCAATTATCTGTATTAGAAGTTTTAAAATTCAAAAATACTGATGCTAAAATTATTAATGAAATTTCATGTGAAGAAATTACTGTTAAAGATAAGAAGTTAAGAGTTTTATATATTCCTGATAACTTACCTTATAAGAAAAGTACAGATGTAATGATTCATATCAATAAAGTTATGTCTGTATTAGGATGGAAGAAAGTTGATATAGTTTTAGGTCATGGTACTTTTAGTCATGCATTGCCTGTTAGTATAGAACATGCACCTCCTTGTTTATATACTAGAGAACAGTTTAATGAAATATTAGAACCTAATGGAATAATCATTATGGGTCATATTCATATTCCTAGTGCCAAAAATAATATTTATTATTGTGGTTCTTTTGAAAGAATGTCTCATGGTGAAGAACAACCTAAAGGTTTTTATACCTTTACTTATGAAAATGATAAATGGAATGCAAAGTTTGTCGAGAACGATTCAGCAACGCTATTTGTGTCAATTTCTCCCCAGGGGAATAGTACAGACGAAATAATAGCTGATTTTGATCAACAAATCAAGAATATCTTCATTAATCAAACTGGTTATGTAAGAGTACTCAATAACGATACTGAAACAAGAGCTATCTTACAAAAAGTATGTTTAACTAGATTTCCATCTATAGTTTATTCATCTAAATCAATAGCAGATTCAGATAAACCTGAAATTCAAATTACAGATATTGATTTGAATACCTTTGATGACATCAAACCATCAAGAGAAAATTTAGGAGAACTAATAGCTCAGTTCTTACAAGAGAATGAAATGTTAGGAACACTAGATACAGCAATTATAAATAATTATCTTGATAATGTTATTGAGGTATAATTATGGATAATGGAATTTATAGAATTAATCCTGACTCACCTCAACTATACAACGGTATGGTGGTGAGTTATGGAATTATTCCTATTCTCAATGCTCTAGCAGATATGGCTGATAGTAGGAATAGAGTAGCATGGACTTTATTTTTGATCAACATCGAAACATTGATTCGTGATAGAAAAGAAAAAGAACTTAATCCTACTAAAACTGTTGAAGATGTACTTGTTGATATTAATGTTATGTCACAATACATAGCTAGTTATAATTCATTCGTTCTTCCTAGAAATTCTAATATTAAAGCAACGGTATGTTTTTACATGAACCATTATGAAAACATACCATCTGATCATATTAGAGATAAGTTACCTAAAGGTACTGAAGATAGATGGAAGATAAGAGATGCTATTCAACAACGTTTAGTTGATAATGAATTTAATATGAGTTTTGACAATACTGATGTTATATTCGCTATAGCTGATGGTAGAGGTAAATATCCTCATATGCAATTAGTTAATGATTTAAGTAATCAGTATCCTGGTATAGCTCATCGTAAAGTACTAATGGTTAATCATGTACCTTTAGATTTTCATGTATATAGATCTTTTAGAGATTTCACTTTATTAGAATCATATACAGGAGCATTTAAAACTGTACGTGATTTGGGTAAGAAAGTATTTCAACTAGATTCAGTACCGTTTAATAAATATACACATTTGTTATTAGGTGATAAGTGGTATTTGAAACAACTAGTTGATAATAAAACTAAAAAACTAATTAATGAAAGGGCTTCAAAAGAGAATTGGTCAGTATTACCAGACAAAGCTATTTTGAAGTCATTGTTAGATATGAACATATCTACATATTCCGAATTTGTTAAACCTGATATTTAAAAGGACCTAAAGAATGGAAAACAATTTTGATTTACAACGTTTATGGCAAACTACTAACGAAAAAGGTGATTCAGTATCCATCGGTGCATATGCTGGTACTATTAGTTTAGCAGTATTTAAGAAAGGTGGAAATAAACCTGAAATTAAATTGAATTTACAAATCAGTTATATTAATCAGTTAAAGAGTAATATTAAACAAGCTATTACTGCTAATCCTGGTGCTAAGATTCCTTTTGTTCAGTTAGTATACGATCCAAATACCAAAACAACTGGTCCAGGTGTACAGATTATTATTACTAAAACTGATAAGAAGACATTTGCTCTTGAAATAAGTTCACCTACTGTTCCTGTAATCAAGTTTGATTTGAAAGGAAAAGGTATGTATTCTAATGGTTCAGATCCAATGTCTGCAGAAGCTAGAAGTAGAGCAGGTCTTGAAGAAATATTATTCGTATTAGATAGACAATCTGCAGTAGCTATGATGTTATCTAAGTTTAATTTACCTAAGTTCCCAAACAGAACAGGTAACACTGGTCCTAACAAACAACATCAGACTTCTGAAGGATATAAGAAGCAAGCAGCTACCACTGATCCATTTAGCGGTGGTGAAGATGATTTAGGTGATCTGTTCTAATAAGTGAAAATCAACAATTCATGAATATATATATTCATGATGAACGAATCAACTAATTGTAGCTAAGTGTTGATCACGATTCATCTCCTGTGCGAAGAAGATGATGGCGATAAGGCGTTCAGAGAAGCCTCATTTCTAGAGAATGAGGTGCTACAACAAGGTACTGAAAGCGTCCGATATAGTAAGTACTGAGTTCCCAATTAGCATCGGCGACGAAGTTATCCTCGGGGAAAACAAAGCGGTAGCAAGCGTGGAGTTCGCACCTCCACGCGTCACCAAACTTTATTTTTTGTTTGTTTTATTTTTTTTAAGGTTAGGTGTAAATATGCTTAATCGAATTTTATCATTATCTATTGACGGTAACAAATTTATCATTGACGAAAACACTAGTACCACATCACCTGGATATGAAACTATGTTCTTATGCAAAGATAACACAACTGAGTATGCGTTCACACATGACTTATCAAGCGCTATTAATTTTTTGGTAGAAAAAGCACAACCACATCTTACATCACATTTAACTCATACTTCATTGAAAACTAAAATAGTTGAAAGTATCTGTTCATAAATTATCTAATATCTCACTAGGTTAATGCCTAGTGAGGTATATAGTTAAATATGCTATTCATCATGTGAATGAAACTTTTCCGTCTTAGAAATAAATATATATTACTAATTGATGATTTGTTAAAGTGGAGCAAAATCAAAAATGAAGTTTGAAAAAGTAGTTTTAAATGGTGTAGATGGTATCATCAGAATAAATTTCGAAGGGTTAGAATTACCTGATATGGGTTATGATCCATCTATGTATCTTGATTTTAATATCAAGACGTATCAACCTTTACATGCAGGGAGAAATCAAGAAGAATGGGATAAAGTATTTGGTTATCCAACTAAGTTTCTTAATACGTTGAAAGATGAAGAATTGCAACAACTAGCTTTACTGTATATCTATAGTAATATGGAAATAAGACGTAAGATCGAAAATGAGAAGTTAGTTATCACTCGTGATATGACTGATCAGGATCGTGAAGTAGTTATGGTTCATAATCAGAATTTAATTCATATGTTAGGTTCTGAAATATCTGAACAGGTTGCTGCTGTTGATAAGAAGATTTCTTTGTATGAGAAATTAGTACAATGGGTGTATGATGGAAATGTAGTTGTGACAGTTCCTCCTCATATCGGAGAGTTGCCTCAACATTCTGCAGAGAAAACATTCAATTTAGATGAAGCTAAAATACTTACAGCTATAGCAATATTGTGTAAGATCTTAACTCCTATAGTTGGATTATTTCTTGATAAGATTATTAGCTTAGACATATCTAATTCATATAAAGATATTTATGGTGTAGTTATATTTAGAGATTTTATTGATAATAAATGTAGCGTCATCATGGATAAATTACAGAGTTATGTATGTGATGAAGTTAACAAAGCACTTAAAAATGATGAGTCTAAACGTTTATCTAATCTGTGGTCAGGTAAATCCAGATCCATATATGAAGATATAGCATTCAGTACTATTTTAGTTAGAAAATTAATAACTGTTGATTTGTCGAATACGAATAGTACATTAATGAATTATATCTATACATGTATTAAAGGTGCTTGTTCATCTAAAAGTATTTCAGGAAAGAATGGTAACATTAATGTAGCAACAAGAGTACCTATTAGTGAAAATGATGATTCTGCTGATGGAAATATTTCTTCATTTGAAGCAGGTTCATTTGTATCTAATACTACTGCTGATTTTGGTGTTATTATTGAAAATGCAGCACAACATGTATACAATGTATTTGTCAACAAACACGAAAACATATCGTTAGATCCAATAAGGTTCTATTATCTTAAAGGTAATCTAACATTGGGCAATAATAATAATGCAATACTAGGTATGTTACTCGGTAAACATTTAGGTGGCGCTAAATCTATTGAAGCATTACGTCAAACTGATTTAGCTAATCTAATTACCATTAGTCAAATATGGTGTATAGAAAATGGATTTCAAGATATAGTTCATTTGTTATCTATTCTTCCAACTGGTCAGCATAAGCAAATGCCAACTGGTGCAGAGAATGTTAATCTTCAGCAATGGAATAAAAATCCAGCGTATATTAATTGTTCTAATGAATTTCAATATGAGTTTGATAATTCATCTAGAAAATTAAGATGGGATACATTCTTAGAATACTTAGTGAATGACTTAGCTACTAAAATCTATACCTATAACACCGCACCTGATATATGGGATATGTTAGGAGAAGTTCCTGCTAATGGAACTTATTACAAATCACCTGCAACTTTATCAGTTAGTATATGCAATTTAGTATTGTATTTATGTAGAGGTGGAAAAGATGCTCAAGTCATATAGACAAATTGAGACGTTTATAAGACCGGGTGAGATTATTGATTCAACTGCAGAGTTACCAAGTAAGTTTGGCATAACTTCATTTGGTAACTCATTCGTAGTTCCCAAACATTTATCTAAGATTATCATTATTGATGAAACTAGTAATGGTGTTACAGAACGATGCTTTTTGAGATGTGAATCAAAAGTCTTTCTTATTAGGACTAAAGTTATAACCAAACATTCTTCGTTTGCGTATATCAATTACAAAGGAGTTAATGAATTTCTTCGTTATTGTAAAGCTCATCCTGTTAGATTAACTAAAGATGTGGTGTTTGAAACAGTACTATCAACACAAGATTATCTAACACGAGATTACATTTCGATGTTAATGACAGAGGGTGAATTTAGATATTCTGAATTAGACAATGTTGGTTCAAGTTTATTCTTGATTATGAATTCTTTAGATTTAAATGATCCAGATATGATGCAAGAGTACATTGATTGTATTAATTGTGATTTCGATTTGTATAGTAAATTCATATTAAAAGAAGATATAAAAGAAGAAGCGTTATCAACGTATTTATCTGATTTAGGAAATATTTTTGATGATAGTGTAATGAGTTGCGAAGAAATGATTAACACATCTGAACAAGCGTTACCTATCGTAGTGGATTTGTGGTGTAATCCATTTATTCCTGCTAACTTTAAATTAGATGATTTAACTATATTAGGTATGAATGGTGACATGAGTATAACAGATATTAAACGACATACAGGTGGTGTTCGTAATGTATCACGTAATAAACATGTTAAAACAGTAAATAAGTTTAGTTTCGGTTCATTGATGTGGTTAGCAAAGATAATAGAGTCACCTATTATCCAATTTAGTTTTAGGTATATATTACCTAAATATGATACTGATTTGCTATTCTACGAAGCTTATGGAGATAGCGATGCATTAGCATCACTTTCAGATATAATGGAGAGTGGTAAACGAGTATTAAAGAACTTTTTCAGAAATAGTAATGAAGTTACTATTACTAAGACTGAAGATGAGGAGCTGATCTTTGAAGCCAAAAATAACAACACCGAAGTGGTTGTAATTGATTTGGTTTTAGTATCAGTAATTGATAATGCGTTAATACGCGATGTAAAGGAGTAAGAGCAAATGGGCATTATGGATAATGTTCCGTTCACATATGACGTCGTTGCTAATAACGATGAAATAACTAATGTGAGATTGATTCTAACACCACCAACACAACAGGTGGATCAGTATAGACGATCTTACGTATATAGGTTTGATAATAATACAGTTGGAGCAGTTGGAGAAGCTTTGGAGGAAGCACGATCAGTGGGAGGTCGTCACATGACTGCTAGACAATTAGTTTCACGTTGTAAGAACGCTATCGTTCCTAGTGTAAATGGAGAACAAATTGCAACAAATTCCATGATTGAGACATGGAGATTTGTTATGATAGTTGATACTCATTCTACAAGTAGTTTAGTGGCTAATGCATCAAGAAGTATCTATACTGGATTTACAGATTCACCTGCGGCTTCTAGAGATTTTACAGGATGTAACTGGTTGTACAATCCTAATACTGTATTTGTAACTACGCATTATGTACATCTGAAGAATGTTCCTGCTTCTATCGGAAATGATGGAGCAATTAATCAGATATATGCAGCAGTTAATCAGGATATAGTTGATGGTCATATCACTCAGATGTTAACTGCGTCTGGTGAACCAATGTACAATATGAGTCCTGATGTGATGATGGCACGTAGAACAGAAGGTGATTGTGTATTGAATCAAGCAGGAATAAGATCACCTGAAATGGGTATCACACCATTAGCATTAGAAGCTGCTACTAATAGATTCTCTATTAATCCTAGTCTGAAGAATCCAGGAATGCATCTTAATAACCTTGTAAATTCATTACAAGAAGCTACTTGGAAGCTTGGTTCAACTGAAGATACCTTGGGAATGAATACTGAAGATGTTATGTATAGCACTATGAGCGATTCTTTGAATGGTGGAAAAGTTCATGTATTCTCTAATCAAATCGATCCTAATCAAGATTTTACATTTCAAGAATTAGAAAATCGATATGGTAATAGTTTACATACGAGTGTAGTGGAAGTTCCATTCTCTGCGGGAGTGGACGTGATGGATTTAGGTGCAAATTCTAAACAAAATGTTGCTAAGACATTAGTAGCTAATATTGTACCTTCATTGTTGATGAAATATTCTATAACTGATATTGCATTCAACTATTCATCATTCGTACCTAATCAAATGTTCGGTGAGTCGTTTGGTGACGATCGTAGTGTAATGACCGTACAAGATGCTAACTTCTTATTTCCGATGACTGATAGTCAACAGAGTTGTAATATACAATGTTTGATCAGTGATATCAAATTTGAATTCAAAACATTTATTGCTGAATTCTTAGGTGATTTCAGATGTGATGTTAGATGCGATATCAATGGTAACACCATGATCAATTTAACATTGTTAGATTACATACAGAATGATAATGCATTTGCTATGGTTGATAACGCTATTGGTAGTGTAACCACACCTATTATAGGTTCATTGAATACTTGTGTAGGTAATGCATCTTCATTAATGAATTTAGCTAATGCAACAGTACTTAATCCATCTAGTACGAATTTTAATTTGGGAGTATAAATAATGGAATTTTCCGATAATGATATCTCTGAGTTCTTATCTGATTTGATAGAATTAGGCGGTGTTAATACCGTAGATAGAGATAGTGGTAAAATAATCAGAAGTGCACTTTCACATGAGCCGTGCACTATTAATAATGGTACAACTAATACCAACTTAGCGGTATATGGATCTACAGCAAAGAATGTAACTATAGTTAATCCATTTGCTGATGGTGAGTTATCTAACGAACAATCTTTGTGGTTCTATAGCACTCGTAATACCATCTTGTCAGGTTTGTTAGCTAAAGCAGTAGTAACTGTGTTAACTATTGCAGCTACAGCCAACGAAGGTGAATCTAAGAAGAAAAAGAAAGATCAGGCTGAAGTTGATATAACTGATACTAGAGCTTCTAAATTCTTAGGTAAATTTGCATTGTTAGTAGATAACAAAATGGTTGAAGAATTCAAAACTGTAAGTTCTGATTTAACTGATTTTGCTAAAATCTATTATAACAAATCTAAACGTAGAGCTGAATTTAGATGCACGTTATTTAACGAATCTACTAAAACTATTTATAAGAACAAAGTACGTGTTGGGTCATGGGAACCATTACAGAACATTGTACTTAAAGTATTACAAGTAGAAGATTTAGGTGAGTTAGTAACTGAAGTTAAAATCTTAGATATGCCTACATTTGATACTATGTGTAGGTTATATGTGGATATAGTTGATAGATTAGCTAAACCACTTACTATAGCTGAAATGATTGTTGATACTACTTCAGTTAAAGCAAGATTAGATAAATTAGAACCTTTCTATGCTAAAGCTAAATGGTGTGTTAGTTCAACTAATGTAATTAACAAACCTACAACTAGTGCAGCTCCGTGGGGTGGTCCAGCTCCAGCTACTGCAGGTCCGGCACCTGCATCTCCTAATGCTGGATTCAATAGACCATTCGCTGCTCCTGTTGCTGGTCCAGCGCCTGCTACACCTAATGCGATGCCATTCACACCAGCACCTGCATTCGGAGGATATGGTCCGGCACCATTTGCTCCGATGAATATGGGTATGCCTGTAGCTGGTCCAGCACCTGCAGTTCCTAACCCAGTTCCATTCGGAATGAATCAGGGTTACAACCAGAACTATGGTCAGTGTTTTACTCAGCCAATGATGGCACCACAACCACAACCAGATTTCAATAATAGTGGAAATCCATTCTACTAATTGAAATTTACACAAGCAATGTTTAGATATCTCACTCAAATACGAGTGAGATATTTTTTTTTTGGAGGATATATGATTGGAAGTACATCAGTAGGTCCTACAGGAAGAGTTGAGTATGATGGTATTGTACTAGAAGATAGAGCTGAAGATTCTCGTGAAATATTAGTCTACTGTAAAGATATTTTACCATTAGCACAAGGTAGCATAGTTCCTACTAACCATCAACAACGTGTTAAAACTATTGATAAAGATGGTAACCCAACTGAAATTTTAGTTGAAACTAATAACTTTATTAAATGTGTGTATGGTGGTGATACTGAAAATAGCAATAGAGCATTTCCACCAGATGTACGTATGGGTGAACATGTACGTATCTTCAATATGGGTGATAGTGATCAATGGTATTGGAAAGGTTCTGATAGAACTCAGTGTATGAGAAGAACAGAACGAATACGTTGGTGTGCTAATAATACTTTATCTAATAATGCAGAAATGGATGGTAGTAATACTTATTACTTTGAAATAGATACTAGAAGTACTAAAGCTATTACTCTAGCAACATCTAATTCAGATGGTGAAACATTCATGTATAGATTTTGTATTTCACCTGCTGATAATACTGTTATTTTGTGTGATGATAATCATAATCTTATCAAACTAGATTCAGCTAATACTTGTATTACTTTATCTAATCATGATGGATCTTTCATTAAACTAGATAAGAAAGATATTGAAATAGTTTGTGAAGGAGATATTAAAGTTCAATCTAAGAACAAATCTATTAACTTATTAGCTATGGATTCTGTATCTATGGGTTCTGGTGGTAACACCATGGATGGTGCTACTACAGGTATGATGATGGATAATGCAGGTAATGTTGATATAGTTGCTAAGAAAGGTAACATCAATATTGAAGCTGATAAGAACATGACTCTTAAATTCCCTAAATCAGGTAGTCTTGGTGGTGGTCAGTCATTATCTCTGACTGCTAATTCAATATCTTTAAATAAGGCTGGAGTTTAAAAAATATGGCAGGCATAGCAGTAGTTGGTAGTATGACTAGCGGACATGATGGATATCCACCAGTTAGAGTTATTGATGGTAGTGATTTTGTTACATGTAACGGAGTACCGGTTGCATTAGTAGGTAGTAGATGTGAAGAACATACTAAACCTCGTAACCCAACTCACTATCCTGTTGTAACCGGTGGAAGTAGTTTTGTTTCGGTTGGTGGAATAAGAGTAGCTACCATAGGAAGTGAAGTAGCAGGTGGTGGATGTAATGCATCACACGTTATAGTCACTGGTGATGAATCTTGCAATATTGAGAGTTAAAATTATGGACGATAAAGAAAATCAAGAATATCAAAAAAGACGTACAGAAATAGAATCAACTTCACAGTGTGTAAATGACATTCAAAGTCATGGCGTGCGTTATGGATATGATGCTGCATTTGTTAAAATACTACCACGTTGTGAAGGTTATGTAGTTGTATTTCAATACAACTATCTCGTTGACAAATATAATCAGGAAGAACCTAAACGAAAATTTGAATTTGTTGATTCATATCCAGAAGCATTAGAAGCAATAAAGAAACGTTGGAATTTAAATGCTGAACAATATGAAAAAGTTATGGATATATTACTCAGTGATTATAATTTATATCAAGGTGGATATACTAATATCAAGTGGGGATATTAAAAATGTGGCCATTTAAAAAAGATGAACTTGCTTTTGATACAGTATTAACAGGTATACATTTAAGTGCTGGATGTACTTATCCTGTATTGTCTGATAATAATGAAGAATATACTAAAGGTATAGAAAAGATGAAAGATATCTTAGGTAATTGGATTACTCAAGATATCAAATTAGTTACTGAAGTTGGTAAAGAACCAGATACAAGTATGGCTTATGCAATAAGAAATATTGATCTTAAATATTTACCATACCCAACTCATCTAAATATCTTGTTAGATACACTTACTAATGATGAGTTTAATAGATCTGCTGGAAGATTTTTTGATGCAATCACAGCTATTTATACTGAAGTACCTACTGAAGTTATTCGTACTTTTATAGGTAAGTTCTTATTAGCTATGTTGTATGGATTACCTAGAACTATAGATAAGAATGAATTACCATCTAAAGAAGATTGGATAGAAGCAATGACTATTGCTCCATGGGCACCATTTGTCCATATTGTTCAAACTATCTTAGATGGTAATATTGATGAGTTAACTAATAACTAGAGTTTATTAGATCTACTATTTACAGTAGTATACATTTTTCTTAATTCAGTGATGTAGTTTATATTGGGAATGTATACATCAGTTACATTCTCATTAAACTCTTCATCTGAATAGAATCTGTTAGCTACTCTAAAAGCTGTTTCTAATTCAATATAAGAAGTATTAACACTTGACAAATATTTTCTAGGTCTATATTTGTATTTTATCATAGTTGACATTTCAACTGCAACATGATCAGAATGTTCTCTGATTAATTTTCTATGATCACGTAAATATTGTATCCATGCTTCACTTGAATCATTTAACGTTTCACGTTTGGTTACACTATTGAGTGTATCAGCATAACTAATATTTCGTGTGGTGTCACTTATCATTATAGTTGACATACATTCATTTCCTTTGTATTTATAGATAAGTTAAACTATTTCGGTCAATAAACATATAGATATATATTACTGTATGTATATTGTTTTGGTAATTTAGAGGAGCCAAATTATGCCAAATGAAGGATATCCTTACCTAGAGGACTGTAAGGCCGATCATCGTCTGTTAGGAGCAACTCCATTGTTGAATCCGTTTGCAGATCATGTATCATCACAACGTGGAAAAATGTTCTCAGATCACGTTCCACAAGCTCAGGTAGTAACAGGAGCTGAACACCCATTAGTATTCACTGGTTATGAATCACAGTGTGGTGACTATGAGATATTTCACTATGATAGAGATCAGGATGGATGTATCTTAGCTGTTATACCTAAATTTAATGTTAGAAGTGGATCTAGACCTATTATGTTTAGTCCATATGATTTAATCATATACAGAGGAGCAGAAGATAATGCTATTCACTATGTCAAAAGAGCAAAGTATGTTAGATGTAGTGAAGACTATGGTTATGAAAACAAATTACTCAATATCAACAAAGTAGATATTAATAGTTTGTTAAGTAAAGATGATAAATTAACAACTTCACCTAACCATGATGGATACAAATACGGAATAGGCACTAATCTCAATACAGTGTATATGAGTTTACCACATGTTACTGAAGACGCCTTTGTGATTTCTGAAACAGCAGCTAAGAAGCTCACTACCTGGGGTTATTGTGAATTAAATATAGACATTAGTCCTGATCAGATTCCATTAAACTTATATGGTGATGAAGAGAACTATAAGTTCTTTCCAGATATAGGTGAAACTGTAGGTGACGATTGTGTACTATGTGCATTTAGAAAACCATCAGTAGCTAGTTTTATTGCTGATACTAATCAAGAATCTTTATCTGAATTACAACCACTGCACGATACTATATTCTATACTAAACATCCTGGTGCTGAAGTAGTAGATGTAACTGTTCATATTAATCGTAATAATAGAAATAAAGGATTCAAACCTGATTATCTATTTGATCAATGTGAAAAATATCGTGAACAACATAATAACCACTATAGACAGATAGTTGATATTTATCAATTAGCTAAGAATAGAGGTGTACCAATTTCAGATGAATTTAATTGTTTAGTAACTGATGCAATGCGTGAGTTATTAATAGATGGTCAACGAGTTGAAGGTGTTAACCGAACAGGTAGAGGTAGCACAGTAACTCCTGCTGAAAAGAAGAAGATCATTGAATTTATCAGAATAACTATAACTTATAGATATGAAAGAAAAGTTCAACGTGGATTCAAATTAACAGGTAGATATGGTAACAAAGGTGTTATCACAGATATCTGGAAAGATGAAGATATGCCAACTGATCAGCAAGGATTTAAAGCAGATATCATAGTAGATGACCAGTCAGTGTTCAACCGCATGAACCCGGGTCAACAGATGGAACAGTTAATTGCTCGGTGTGCTGAAATCGTTAGACGAAATATAACTGAAGTAATTAAAACTACAGGTGATTATCATAGAGCATGGGATATGCTTATTGAATTCGAAAATGATGTCAATAGGAAATTTGCTGCTAAACTCAATCAAACTCATCCTACTGATGAATTAAAACGCGGATTGTTAAATGAATGTGTTGCAGGTGAAATGCATGTTAATGTTCTTCCATTCCAGAAGAATATGACTGTTGATCATATGCGATTCTTATGTAATAAGTATAATGGTTTTAAATCTCCAGTAACATTTACTATTCACAATAGTGATGGTACTTCTAAAACTATTACTACTAAACGTCCTGTTTTAGTAGGTGCTGAGAATTGGATGTTATTAGCAAAGATGCCTCATGCACATGGTAATGGTGTGTCTTATGTTAATCAATGTAAGATACCAGTTAAAGGTAGTAAACTAGCAAGTGTACAATATCCAATGAATCAAACTCCTTATAGATTAGGTGAGGATGAAATCAGAAATATTATTATGTTTGCTGGTCCAGAAGTAGCTGCTAAGATTTTAGCTGAATATGCTAATAATCCTGAAGCAGTTGAAGCATTAACTAGATATTTATTAACTAATGAAAATCCAGGTGATTTGAAAGAATTACCAGGTTTTGATACCGCTAGGTATATTGAAGGTAATAACATCATAGGAATGTTGAAATATAAGAATGCTACTTTTGGTAACGATATGTGTCCGGAGGATATGTAAGTGGAAGTATGGACAATGGGTCAGATTATTGACCCTAATTTCCGAATAATGTTACAACAAGATGTAGAGAACATCAAAGGTGTAGTTATTTTGGAATTGGCTGATGGGAAAATTAAAGTTAGTAAACGAATGGCTTTCATGAATTTGTTCTGGTGGCCTATACTAACCGCATTTAATATTCCTATCATGAAAGAAGACTTCATCAAACGTCAACCACTCAATATGGGTGTATTCACTAAAGAGTGGGGTAAGTACTATGATAAAGTAATAGCATTAGATTTTCATAATGCTAAGAAATTGAAACAAGTAATTTGGAGTGTTAACGAAGAAATATACAAATTGTGTTTTGGTGATTTATTACCATATACAGGCACTATGGATATCTTAGATATGGCAGATATCATGAATGATAAACCTATCAAAGAAATCCTAGATAGTAAAGAACAAATAGTTCTTCCTGGTGCTAAACCAAAGAGTGATAAACTCAAAGATATCTTAGATAGTAAACCATGGGATACTGCTAGAGTTGAAGAATTTATTGATAAGAATAGTAAGAAGATTATGAGTATTTTAGGAACACCGGGTGCTCTTAAGAATCAAGCATTGCTTACTTATCAGTCATTAGGACAACTCAATCCATTCCAGGTTCCACAGACTATGTTTGCATTTGGTCCTAGAACTCAACTTAATGATAACATTATCAATTATCCAGTAATAGGTAGTGCTCTTGAAGGGTTACGTAATATTGATGAATATATCATTGAGCGAATGGCTGCAGCTAAATCTGCTGCCTATAACAAAGGTGCAGTATCTGATGCTCAGTACAATGGTCGTAAACAACATTTGCAAGCATCTACAGTTCGTAACTTATATGCTGGTGATTGTGGTAGTACTGCTTATGTAGAATATGTGATAACTAAAGATATAGCTAAGAATTTCTATGGTAAGAATATACTGGATGAACCATCTGGTGCATTAATAACCTTATCTAAGAGAAATATTGAAGCATATTTAGATAAACGTATTAAGATGCGTAGTCCAATGACTTGTAAATTCAGACATGGTGTTTGTGAAGTATGTGGTGGTAAATTACTAGAAAATGTTAATCGTAAGATTAATATAGGAATTTTATCAGCTATCAGATTCCAGGAACCTGTTACACAGAAAATCTTATCAGCTAAACATTTGGTTAAGACTAAATCTGAAGTATATGAAATTGATACTGAAATGACTAATGATTTTGAAACTTATCGTGGTTCATTTATCAGGATTAAGAAAACTTCTAGAAAACAACTACATGGGTGTTATATAGGATTATCTGTATCTGATTTTACAGGTATTAATGATGTTCCATTGTTACGTGATAATACGGAAATCAATGAACGTAAGATGTCTTATATAAGATCATTCTTATTAGCAGATGCTAATCGCAAAGTATTCAAAGAATATAATACTGAAAGAGGAAACCAAACTCCGTTCTTATCTTCAGCATTCCTGTTATATATCAGAGATATATACGATCAAGTAATTCAAGATAATAATATCATTTGGGTTCCGTTAGATGGTGCAATGAATTTAATGATATTCAGAACTATTGTTATTAATGACAATATGATTGAATTTGTTAAATCAGTAACAGCATTCTTCGGTGGATCTAAAACTAAACATGATGATCCTACTATAACTTCTTTCCATACTTGTACAGGTGCGCTGGAAGCACTTAGTGATTTAGTATATGCAAAATGTAAGATTAACATAGTTCATCTAGAAGTATTACTAAAATCATATATGATAACTTCACCTACTGATTACAATATTCCATCAGTAACAGATCCTGACAATGTAATGTTTGGTACTAATGAAGGTATATTGTCTAAACGTCATATAGGTACTAAGTTGTTATATGAATGTTTGAGTAAGTACATCAAGGAAACACCAGAAACATATTTCTTACCGAAATGTGAATCAGTATTTGATGTGTTAGTTGGTTTTAAACCTAGACAACATTAAACTAATAGGAGGCTCACACTTCTACTTATTGATTAAGTAGTTGTGTGGGTTTTTTATTTTTTATGAAAACATTTTTACATATATATTACTATCTGAAGTTGATTTATGGGAAGATTATGAAGGATTTAAAGATTTATGAATAAAGTTAAGATTAAAGTAGCTTCCACATGGATAAGTTTCAGAGTTAATAGTTCTGGTGTACTACTTGATACTAGTTTTAAAATATCTGACTTTATCCGTTCGGTATTATACGAAAGAGAATGGAATGCTAAGTTAAAATACATAGAAGTCACATCTAAATATTTGTGGTATGACAAAGCAAATATGGAACTATATATTCCTAGATATGCTTTAAATGAATTTAAGAGTTATCTAGGTATGTATGGTGTAATGACTGAAGAAATAAATATTGAACCAGTTAAACCAGAGAAGATCAAGTTATCTATGAAACCTGATTTTCAATTAAGAAGTGAACAGATAGAACCTGCTGCATTTTTAGCAGATGAATCTGTTGGTTTTAGACCACTAGCACTTAGACCTGGTTTTGGTAAAACATGTTTAGGTATACACACTATTGTTAAATTAGGATATCGTGCTATTATAGTGTTAGGTATGTTAATTGATCAATGGATGCAATCTATCTTACAATTTACTACTTTAACTAAAGAAGATATCTATGTAGTTAAAGGAATTGATTCATTAGTTAGTTTGTGGAAAATGATAGATGGCAGTTTTAAACCTAGCATTATTTTATTCAGTACTAGAACATTAGATTTATATGCAGTTGAAAGAGCTGAAGGTTATAAGAATCTACGATCTTATAATGAGTTATGTGAAGTACTAGGAATAGGTATCAAGATAATAGATGAGTGTCATTTGAGATTTGCTACTAATTCTCAAATAGATTTTAGATCTAATATTAAGATGAACGTATATCTTAGTGCTACTTATCAACGTAACTCTAGAGATGGTAGACGAATCTTTGATATGTATTTTCCACCTGAAATGAAATTCGGTGAGAGCTTAGTTAGGAAATATACTACAGTAAAATTCGCACATTATACTTTGTGTATTCCAGCTAATCATATAACTAGATTCAAAACTTTCAAAGGATACAATCACGCTATGTATGAAAAGTACATATGTAGACAACATAAATATCTAAATATGTTCTTCGATAATGTGATAGAACCTACGTTGTATCAATATTTCTTTAGTGTTAGAACTACTAAAGAACAACACTGTTTGATTCTATGTCAATCAAGAAAATTCTCTATTACCTTAGCTGATAAATTAGCTAATGAATTAGATCCTGAAGAATCTATTTCAGTATTTTTCAGTGGTGATAAAGAATTCGGAGATGAAGATAGATTAAAGAGTAACATTATTGTTAGTACCATACAGAGTTGTGGTACAGGACGTGACATTAAAGGTCTTAAAACATGTATTAATACTGTAAGTATGGCTTCCATACCACAAACTATTCAGTGTTTAGGTAGATTACGTGAAATTCCTGGTGAAGATACGTTCTACATAGATATGTGTAATGATGAGATTATGTCACAAGTTAATCATGCTAGAGTTCGATTAGATGTATATAGAACTAAAGCTAAAGATGTTAATGTAATAAGTTTATAGGAGTTATACGAATATGAAATATTCGATTGAATTAGACGATGGAGTTAATATACTTAATGCTATTAACGAATTGAAGAAAATGGTCTTAGAGTTAGACGCTAAAGTTAATAGAATAGATAAAAGTCTTGATATGCTTGAAGTATTGTTAGGACATAAAGATAATCAAACTGTTTATCCAAATGTTAAACATGAACCATTTAAGATTACTGATGCAGTTGATGAAGTTGTAGAAGCTGATCGTCCAACTTTTGCACCAGTTAAAATAAATGCAGATTCAAAGTATAGTAAGTTATCTAGTATCATGCGTGAGACTGTAAAATCTATCCAGTCTTCATTAGAAGTACCAACTACTACTAATGATAATCCTTATGTTGATCCTAAGGTTCCAGGTACTAGACCAGAAGACAATACTTTAAGTGCAGAAGAAGCTGCTAAAGCTCAAGATGATGTTATGAATGATCTTGCTAAACAAGTAGCCGCTGCATCATCTGCACCTAAATTAGATATTCCAGAAGAAAATTGGGATGACTAAATAATTTCATATCTACTTTAATGAATCAAAGATATTCCGGTGAAAGCCGGAATATCTTTTATGTTTTTATTTAGCTTCACCAATCTATGGATTAGTATGTAAATTTATTAGGGAGCATGTATGACTCATGATGAGTATAAACATCTAGTTGATAAATTGAATGAGTTAAGTGCTAAATATCACTTAGAAAACGTTTCAGATATTCCAGATACTGAATACGATAAACTGTATAAACAATTAGTAGACTATGAACAGAAAAATCCAACTGTTATCTCTGAAGATTCACCTACTCAGCGGGTTGGTGAAGTTAGTAAGGATAACCAAATACGTCATGTGTATCGTATGTATAGTTTAGAAAATGCGTTTGATTCATCAGATCTAACACGTTTTATGAAACGATTCGACGATATGGATGATGCATCTTCTTTCTATGTTGATTGTAAGATGGATGGATTATCGGTTGAGTTAATATACAACAACGGAAGTCTAATAAGAGGTACTACTAGAGGTGATGGTAAGTACGGTGAAGATGTTACTGCTAATATATTAACAGTTGGTAATATTCCTAAGTATATTACTGTTAAGAGATTTTTAGTAGTAAGAGGCGAAATAGTTGTATTTAAGAATACTCTTAAATTAATCAACGAACAACGTTCTTTGAAAGGTTTATCTTTATTCTCTAATTGTAGAAATTGTGCTTCAGGTAGTCTTAGACAAAAAGATCCTAAGATAACTGCAGAACGAGATCTTAAATTCTATGCATGGGATTTAAAAGTAGCTGGTTCTAAATTAACCCATCAAGAGAATATGATGTGTTTAGATAAATTAGGTTTTGCTATTCCTAAAGGATATTTATGTACCTCTCTAGATGAGATAGAACATAGAATTGCTGATATTAATATGTATAGGAATAGTTTACCTTATGATATTGATGGAGTTGTGATCAAACAAAACAATACTAAACTGTATGATAAGGTTGGTTGTAATAGACACGCACCTTTATACAGTATTGCTTATAAGTTCAAAGCTACTAGTTCTGAAACTAGTATCACTGAGATCAGTTGGCAGATGGGAAGAACAGGTAAATTAACTCCTGTTGCTACTATTGAACCTGTTAATCTTAATGGTGCTACTATTAGTAAAGTTACTCTCAATAATGCTAGTTTTGTTGAGAATAACAAGATAGGTATAGGTACTGTAGTTTCTATTATTAGAAGTGCAGATGTTATACCTAAGATAGATAGTATTATTGAGGCTAAGGGTGATTCATCACTACCAGACAAATGTCCGTTTTGTGGTGAACCATTACGTAGAGTTTCCACTGATTTAAAGTGTGAAAATCACAACTGTTCAGCTAAACTGATTGCACTATTAACTTATATAGTTGGTAAAGATGTGTTGAATATTAAAGGAATAAGTGATAAGTTTGTTACTAAAGCAGTTCAGTCACGAACTATAACTAAATTAACTGATATATTCAATTACATTGAATCTAAATCAGAAGAAGTTGATCAACATCAGTTAGATCGATTAGTGATGGCAACTAGAGATATGGAGTTAATTCAAATACTACCAATACTCTGTATTCCTGGTTTTAATAAGATAATGGCTAGTAAGATGTTGTTGGATGTGTCTAAATTCAAACAAGTTAGACCTGTATTCACCAACGAAATTGCTTTAAGGCGATTGGGTTTTCCACCATCATTAATCAGTAAAATAACTGAATGGTGTAAAGATGAACGTAACATTGAACTATTGAAAGAACTAGAAAAAGTAAACTTTTCTAAATGTTAAAATATTTAAGAGGATACTATGTGTGAAGAGCACATAGTATCTTTAATAGGAGTTAAAACAAAATGAGTAAGAATTTACCTGAATTAAAGAAAGAATGGGTTATAATAAGAGAATACGTAGCACCTCAAATTAAGAAAGGTAGTACAGATATGGTTATTATCCCACTTAGTAAAGATGGGATTTGTCAACATACATACAGACGTTTGCGTGAACTATATCTGTGTTTCTTAGACGCTAAAACTAGAGAAACCATTTCAGCTAGTAAAATTGAATCATTCATGGTCGCAGTGTGGGTTTCTCATCTGGAATGTGATTCAGTAGTAATGCCTATCTGTTTCTTCACACACAAAATAGAGGGACTCTCAGTTAAATGTTTGCGTTGTAAAAATGTTGTTATGACCGAAACCTTGAATTATGATGAATTTGTTGTGCAGTTCGCAAAAGCTATGCGTAATTTTGCCTCATTGACTGACGAATTCAAAAATATCGAATTAATTGATTTTGATGTAGCTAACATAGAAATAGATGGTTGTCAGATCATTCCTAGTTCATTTACAGGAGATTTAATGATGAAGAGTAGTGATAATCCTGATCAATGGCCTATTGAGGATGAGATTATTAAGACTTGTTATTTTGACAGGAATAATGACATTATGCGTGCATTTAAATTTGGTATAATTGATCAACATAATCTTAATAGAATAACCTTGAAAACTATTAGAGATAGAATAATCGAAGTTCCATTATTTAGCAAATGGGTAAAAGCTGCACAAGATCTTGCTAAGAAAACATCACCTGGTGTGTTTGATGATATGTTATTATCATTCCTTAAGAAGTTCTTAGCAGTTAACAATCGTCAGATTTTATTTCTAACTAATGGAGAGAATAATGATCACAATGATGGTGTTATTATCTTCGAAGCACAGCAATTTACTAACTCATGGGAAATTATCGATCATGCCTTTGTTGATTCTAAAGAATTTGACAAGAGTGGGTTGTTAGCTAGAGCTGCGTTTTTGTTAGGTTATATTAACTGCAAAGAACGAGATACTAACAATACTTCTATCAGAGATAGACTATCTGCTAGAATGATTGATAGTATTCCTGCTGGTGCTGAGCATCACAGTACTTATGTTAGAATTAAACCAGAAGATCTCTCTGAATTTATACATGCTGGTTTTAAAGCCATAGGTAAAGTAGTTAAAATCTAATTAGGAGTTTTTATCAGAAATGGTTATTTTAGATTACACCATAGAAAAATCTAAAGATACTGATGACTATTTAATCTACATCGATTCTAATATTCTTGATGAATTAACTGAACTAAGCGATGAGATTAAAGTAGAACTAAGTTCTTTTGGTGTTTCTATATGGAAATCAAAACAGGAATCTGAACTTAATAAAAGAGATGTTGAACATTTCACTTCAGCTATTTGTAACAGACTAGCTGAAATATTCTCATCATGTTGGGATTTTAAGTACGGTATTCCTGCAGTGCGTTTACACGGTGATTGTAGAAAGATAGAACCAATCTTTAATGATAAATGTGTAGTAGTGTACTTCGTAAGAAATAATAAAAATGAAGAAGTACAATATTGGGAAGATGATATTAAATTTATTCCTAAGATAGTGTTTGTGAATGAATGTTCTAATGATACATGGTCAAGTACTTGTTGTCATGAATTTATTTTAGGTTGGCTAGAAGCACAACGTAAGATAAGTGCAGAAGTTACTAATGTTCATAATGCAACTGTACTATCTAAATTAGAAGCATGGTTTTCACCTGCTACTTTGGAAAAATTAATACCTATTTGTAATCATGAATTATGTGATTTCTGTTTTAAAGTTAAGTTAGATATGTACATACCTGACTTCTTAGTTGTTGAAAAATTCTGGGCACGTAGATATAAAATTGCAGTAGAATTATTAACATCTAAATATAATCCAGAATCAATTATGAGTATTCCTGTGGAATATGAAAATAAGACATATTCAATTATATTCCCATTAGTACATAAACTCAATAGAGGTAATTACAAAGGTTGGTGATATGTTAATAGTAACTAGTAGCTATTTTTCTACTAAATGTGATAAAGCGTTACATATAACACATCCTGATGATAAAAAATCTATAACAGTTTTGAATGGTATGAAAGCAGTTAAGTGTATGACTAGTGCATGTATTCAAGCAGGTGGTCATATCTTAACTGATGCTAGATTCGATGAATTCGATTTCGTAATGGTACATGGTTGTAGTGATAAGAATTTAAAAGATTACTTACACAGACTTATGCCTTATAGAGATCGATTCATCAATTTAGTTCTTAATAAAGATAAGTATCTTATTTTTGTTGATAATACGATTCATCTGATTGGTGAAAAGGTAATGTTTATACCTAGATCAGGAAATGCTTTTATCAATGATTTAGCTAAAACTTTAGATATAGATGTTGAAACTGAAGGATTGGATTTAACTAAAGCTAGATTTGATTATGACATTGATATGCAAAATATCAATGATAAATATTTTAGAACGTTAAATTATCTTAGTAAACAATTTCCTATTTACATCATGGATGCTAAAGGAATGATGTTTGCTAGTAATCCACCTAAAGTAATTAGAGGAAAAATATTCTCATTAATAAATGAAGAATTAAAACAAATAACTGGTAAAGAAACTATTAGTGAAGAACTATTAAAAAGTGATTTGATGTCTTCTAAAAGATTAAGACCTATTAGAGCTATCTATAAGAAAGAAGAGGAAGATGAATCACTAGAACTAGATGAAGTAGAAAAAGATATTGAGAGTTAAATATGATTAACATAGCGTCGATTATTCATAATGACGGTATAAATGGACCAGGTTTAAGATGTACTGTTTTTGTACAGGGATGTAAACGTAAATGTGTAGGTTGCCATTCTCAACATACCTGGGAATTTGGTACAGGTGTAGACTATAGTGCTGATGATTTAATAGATGAATGTAAGAGTAATCCTTTAGATATGGGGATAACTTTTACAGGAGGTGATCCTATATATCAGTACAAAGAGTTATTGCCTGTAGTAAATAAGTTACGTCAAAAATATAATTTATGGTTATATACAGGTGCTACTATAGATGAATTAAAATATAAGTCTAGACATGATGCAGATTTTAATGAATTCCTTAAAGCATTCAACTGTATCGTAGCAGAACCATTTATTTTAGAGAAACGTGATGTTACTTTAAGATATAGAGGTAGTACTAATCAGCGAATGTATCGTATCTATACAGATAGTGTTGGTGTAGAATACTTCAAAGATATAACTAGTACTATTGAACGTATGTGAATTAGAATAGAATATATATCACATAATTGATCGGTCAACCACATCGGTATAGATCGAACTGTTCCACGTAGGAGGTGAAATTATGTGGCCTATTATAATATTGTTCTAATGATTTTAATTCATCATAATGGTTGAATTAAAATATTTTAAAGGTGAGAATTGATGTTAAAGAATATACACAATTCTCAATTTGTTTAATAAGAGAGTCGTTAATAAAGTACATCAGCGACTCTCCCTTTATTTTTTTGTTAATAATGTTAATATTGATATGCTGGTGTAATTAAAATCAAAAAAGGATTGATCATGCTCAGAATAATCAAACGCGATGGACGCATAGTTGAATTTGATAAGACTAAAATAAAAGCTGCTGTACAAAAAGCATATGTAGGTGAAGATACTGATAAAGTTGAACTTAGCGAAATGATAGCTAACGATGTAGTTAATCATATTCGTTCTATGGTTAAAGATGATGATAAAGTATACGATATAGATATTGAAGATATTCAAGATGCTGTTGAAGTTGCATTAATGAAGAAACATCCAGAAACAGCTAAACGTTATATCTTATATCGTGAAAATCGTTCTAAGATTCGCAATAACAAATCTACTATTAATAGAAAGATAGATGAACTCATTCAGTGTAGTGCTGAAGAATCAGATACTAAACGTGAAAATGCTAACATAGATGGTAATACTACTTGTGGTTCATTATTACAGATAGCTGGTACTGTATCTAAAGAATATTATTTCAATCATGTATCTGATCCTAAATTCAAGATGTATCACGATCAAGGTATTATTCATTTACATGATTCTGATTTATCTCTGTTTACTATAAATTGTTTGTATATTCCATTAGCTAAATTACTTAAGAATGGTTTTAGTACAGGACATGTATATTTAAGTACTCCATCTAACGTTATTAGTGCTGCTGAATTAACTTGTGTTATTATTCAGAGTAATCAAAACGATATGTTTGGTGGTCAGGCTATAGCTAATTTGGATTATGACTTAGCACCATATGTAGCTAAATCATTCGTAAGAAATTGTGCTGAGTATTTAAATGCTACTTTATTTGTTTCACATGATTGGGCTTATACCATACTCAAAGAACAATTTGTTACTCCGTTAGATGAATACATAGCTAAGAAAGAACGTATCATTAATAATGAAGGCGCTGCTTTAATTAAGAAATATTTTGAATTAATTGTCTCTACGTATCATAAAGAGAAATTGGTTGATGATGATTTCTTTACTAACATGTATAACTATGCAACATTCAAAACAGAAAAAGATACTCATCAGGGTATGCAAGCATTAGTGTGTAACTTAAATAGTTTACAGAGTAGAGCTGGTAGTCAAACACCATTCTCATCAGTTAACTTAGGTTTAGATACTTCTGAAGAAGGAAGAATGATAACTAAACATTTGTTTGAGATAACGGAACAAGGTACTGCTCTAAATGAAATATTCATTTTCCCTATTTCAATTTTTAAGATACATAAAGATACTTGTTATCCTGGATGTAAGAATTATGATTTGTTCAAATTAGCATGTAAGACTTCTGCTAAAGCTGAATATCCTAATTTCGTTAATGTATCAGCTCCTATGAATGTTAAGTACTATGATCCTGCTAGACCTGAGACATCAGTAGCATCTATGGGCTGTGTTCATGGTAGTGAAGTAGCATTATGGAAAATAAATGGAAATGTAACACTCACGACATTCGCTGAAATGAAATCCTATTTATCTAATTGTCAGTTAATCTCGTATAGTTTCAATTCAAGTTATATTGATTTTGAGAGAGAAGATACTGAATTAAAAATATGGGATAGTCATTCTAATGATTTTGTTGAAGTTAAAAAATTCATAATAAACAGAAATGTTACTAATTGGAGAGCAATACAATTCACAAACGGTCGCAATATCACTGCAACTGGCGATCACCCATTACCTGTCGTTAATAAAGGGCGAATAAGCATAGATGAAATGTGTATTGGCGATAAAGTCCCATTGACAACTAACTATCCTAAATTAGATATCATTGATAAACCGAATAGTCAGATTGATTATTACTGGCTGTTAGGAATGATAATATGCGATGCTGCGATCGTACGAAATTCAGTTATAATATCAATAGGTGATGACGAAGTAGATTTATTATCTGAAATACAGAAACACGCGACAGTTCTGGATATTTATAATGATGGTTGTATCAATGTTCGGACTAAACATCAGGAAAGAGGTGTGAAAGGAATATATTACGACATCAGAATATCAGGAATACGTCATGCTTCAGAATTAGCACAGAGTTTTGGTGGTTGCAGAAAAACAGAACGCCGTATACCTGATTTTATTTTACAGAATACTACTAGAGAAGAAAAGTTGGCATTTTTAGCAGGAATGATTGATGCTGATGGATACGTTAATAACAGACGTAAAAACGCTAGAGTTCAGATTGGGTCTATCAATAAAATACTTGCATATGGTCAGATGTTTCTTGCAGAATATCTAGGATTGCAAGCAAAAGTATATCACAATCATTACAGTAGCAGACATGATAACATTCGATATCGTGTGGAATTTTTCATAACAGAAGAACTTAAGTCTTATCTTCGTTCAACTAAGAAAATCAATCATAGTACTGGTTTTTCAGGAGTATGTTCCGATGTTGAAAATGCTGAAGTTATGAATATCATTGCTGCTCCAGTTGTTTACGATGATGAGAGTTATGATGTTGAGACTGAATCTGATCGATTCGATTTCTCAGGAATACAATCACACAATTGTAGGACTAGAGTACTGGGAAATGCATATGATCCTGACAATGCAGTTACTAGTGGTAGAGGTAATTTGTTCTTTAACACTATTAACTTACCATACTTAGCATTATTAGCTAAAGAAACTTATCCTGATAATGAAAAAGAACGTTATGATTACTTCAATACTTTACTAGATGAAAAAGTACATGAATTAATTAAGTTCTCTCATGATAGATTTGAATTAGCTGCTAGACGTAAAGCTAAGAACTTCCCATTCTTAATGTGTCAGCATGTATACCTAGGAAGTGAACAACTATTACCAGATGATGAAATAAGAGAAGTTATCAAGAATGGTAGTATGGCTATAGGCTTCATTGGGTTAGCTGAAACATTAGTTGCTTTGTTTGGTAAGCATCATGGTGAATCTGAAGAATCTCAGAAGAAAGGTATCGAAATAATTAGTAGAATGAAAGCTATTACTGATGATTATTCTAAGAAAGAGAAAATGAATTACAGTATTATAGCTACTCCTGCAGAAGGATGTTCTGGTAGATTATTAAGAGCTACTCGTAAGAGATTCGGTACTATTAAAGGTGTTACTGATAGAGAATATTTCACTAACAGCGTACATGTTCCTGTATGGTTCAAGATAAGTGCTTATGATAAAATTAGATTAGAAGCACCTTATCATCCTCTATGTGAAGGTGGTATCATTAGTTATATTGAACTTGACTATGATGCTACTAAGAACTTAGAAGCATTTGAATCATTAGTATTAGCTATGGCTGAAAGTGGAATGACTTATTTCAGTATTAATCATCCTGTTGATCATGATCCGATTTGTGGTTATACAGGATATATACCTATTGATGGAAGATGTCCGAGATGTGGTAGAAAATCTGAAGAGGGTGTTCCTGCAGGTAAGTTATTAAGTTTAAGATCTTATAACCCTACACCTGAGTATGCAGTACACTATAGTGAACTAGAAGAGAAAGATAAAACTACTAATAGTATCAATTTAATTTAGGCCATAATTTTATCTTCATATCAAAGAGATTACAGTTGCGATGAGCAACTGTGATTTCTTTTTTGTAGGTGAGATTATGTCAAATATATATTACACACTTGTGATTAGTGATACTAGATAACAATCACTCACGACCTTAATAGGGTTTAAGGCGTGATTTCTCGGGTGAATTCTAGTTGGCCGGTATGCGACCCCATGCCGGTAGGGAGTTATGATGAGTGAAATCATTGTAATTACCCGCCACCCAGCCTTGGTTGAGGTGCTGAAGGAGCTTGCTCCTGAAGTTGCCAACGCCAAAGTGCTGGCTCAGGCAACCGCTGCTGATGTAGCAGGCAAGCACGTTTACGGTGTTCTGCCACTACACCTGGCAGCGTTGGCCGAGAAGGTTACTACGGTAACTCTGATCGTGCCACCTGAGCTGCGTGGTGTAGAGCTCTCTGTAGAGCAGGTTAGACAGTTCATGTCAAAAGACCTTGCAACCTACAGAGTTGAAAAGCTCTAACACTAAGCAAAGGTGCAGCGGGTAGCCCACGCGTATAAGCCAGGGGAGGGATAGCCTGGTGAAGCGTTACTCGTTGATGCCGACGTTGATAGGTGTCAGGGGAGTGGGTAGTCAGTTTCAACAGCCGGAGCAGTAACCGGAAGTGTACTAAACATGCTAGGCGGAAGAGAGGAACACCTGCCAAAGAAATGGTTCCTCAAAAATAAACGCACGCCCTACAAGGACTGGGACGTTTATTTTTTTTTCATTAGCAGAAAATAGTATGAGAAAGTCAATCTATTTTTAAGGGTAGTTATCTATGTATAATGTATATGGTGGAACTGATATACCTAGAGTCACATGTAGTAATCAATATGTGTTTGTTGATAATGTAAGAATATTACCTATTCAACGTTTTATTCATAACTACTATGATTCAGCATCATTTGCTAATAAATTTCTTAATATTAATTGGTATGGAAAGGCTATGTCCTTCCATAGATTTTTTGTTCCTGAAGTTATTTATATTTTTCAAGAAGCATTAAAGAATCGTTTTGGTGGTAATAACTATCAAGAACTAATCAATCAGTTAATCATGAATACATGGTACAAAGATACTCAGATTAAACAAGATACTAAAGTTGATATGAATGTAGTTATGTCACTTAAACGCAAACCACTTCCTCATCAACTTGAATTCATTAAAGATATTTATTCTCAGAAGAAAGAAGCATTTAAACTTAAAGGTTATTTGTTAGCTTTTGGTATGGGATTAGGTAAGAGTACTACTAGTGTATTGTTAGCTGAAGGTCTTCATAAAAAACACATTATCATAGTAGCACCTAAATCAGTTACTAAAAATGTATGGCCTACTGAAATAGAAGAAACTGTAGGTAGTACTACTATCTGGACTACTGATCAAAATCCTAATTTAATAACTGAAGATACTAAATATATTGTAGTTAACTATGAATCAGTAGATAAGATATTTCCTTATATCAATAAATTTGATTCCGCTAGTTCTATGATTATAGTAGATGAATGTCACTATTGTAAAGATATTAGAAGTAAAAGATGTACTGACTTAGTTGAGTTAGCAGATATACTTAAATGTACTGATATACTACTCATGTCAGGAACACCAGTTAAAGCACTTAGTATTGAGTGTATGCCTATCTTTAGATTGTTAGATATGTTCTATGATAATGAAGTTGAAGAACAACTACGTATCTATTCTAGATATCCTAGAATCATTAATGAACTATTACACAATCGTTTAGGATTAATGATGTTCAGAAAATTAAAAGAAGAAGTATTAGAATTACCTAAGAAAATTGAATCTGAATTAAAGATTAAGATTAAAGATGGTGATGAATATACTTTAACTAATGTTAGAAATAAATTATCTGAATATCGTAATCAAAGAACTGCTTATTATGATAGAGAATACAAACGTTATGAAAAAGAATATTTTGATATCTTAGACTATTTTGAAAATAACTGTATTTATTCAGATGCAGAATTGAAAGTATTTAAACAATACATGAAAGATGCTAAGTATATTCATACTTCTTGTAAAATATCTTTTATGTCTATGGAAATGTCTAAATTCATTCAGGCTGTTAATAAATACGAAAAAGAAGTTATTTGTGAAAGATTACCTAACGACATGAAGAAACGTTTTAGAGATTGTAAAACTGTTTATAAATATGTTCAATTAAAAATCATGGGTGAAGTATTAGGTAATGAATTAAATAGACTACGTGTTGAAATGACTTCTAAGATTATTAATAAGGAAGTTATCAATATTATTCGTAGTGCTAAGAAGAAAACTATCTTATTTAGTAGTTATACAGATAGTATTAAAATAGCTAATGATGTTTGTAAGAAGAATGGTTTGAAACCAATGGTTATAGATGGTACTAATAGTAATGAAGCTAAGAAATTAGTTGCTATATTCAAAGAAAAAGATGAATATAATCCATTAATAGCTTCTATTAAAGTTATGAGTACTGGACATACCATTAATGAAGCTAATACTGTTATATTTTTGAATGTACCATTTAGAAGTACTGATTATGAACAGGCTAGTGAACGCTGTTATAGGATTGGTCAAGATACTGATGTATATATCTACAAATTAGTTTTAGATACAGGTGATGAACCTAACTTATCTACTAGAATGCAAGATATATTATCATGGAGTAAAGATCAGTTTGGACAGATAGTTGATGGTGAAGAAACTATACCTGAAGTAGCATTGAGTTTCATTCAGAAATTAGACAATCCTACAGAAGATGTATTAACATTCTTTAAGGATACTATTAAAAAATTTAAATTCTAAATAATATGAATTTAGATGAATTCTTTGGTTAATAATTGATATTTATATTTTTCCTCCATATTTAACTTATATGAATAAGTGTATATGGGGGGGGGGTATAAACTTGGCTAAAATATGTTACACGAAAAATGGTAATAAGAAATCATTGTTATCTTTGACAGAGAAAATAACCACACCTAGTATTAAGATAGTTGGACCTGGTGGTACTTTTTATACTCCATTGTTCAATAGTACTGCAGCTACTGTAGATAAAGATAAGTATAGATATACTTTAACTAATTTTAAAGTTGGTAATTACAGAGCTGCTGAGAGTAGAGTATGGATCAACAGTAAACCTGTTATAACCGAATACTACTATGCGTATAACTTGCGGTGGATCGCGCCGGGTATAACTTTTTTTCTTGGTATCGGGGCTACTGATCCGGATGGAGATCAGTTAACTTGGAATTGGACTAGCTCTTATCCAGAAAAACCACCATCAGACAGACACCCAGGTTGGTGGTTAGAGTATAGCGTTTACAATCAGCCACACGTTATTCAAGTCAAAGGTAATACGAATATTGGTTATGTTACGTTCTATGCCAACATTTCTGATGGTCAGGAAAGTATCAGCGCAAACATCTCAGTGAACATAACCACATTGTGTTATCTAAATATGATCGACCATATGACTCGATATACAGGTAGAATCGGTAATGGTGGTGTACCGTCTAGTGCACATAGCTATGAGTATTGGAATAGGATAACTGGTTTTGAAGATCATAATGGCACACCATTCCTTCAGTTTATCGGATTTCCGGATGATTATGTTGGACATCAAGTTGGATTTGTTTTCGTTAAAGATCATATACACAATCACATCACTGAAAAATTCCCTGATCTTTATCCTGACAATGGTTGGGATGGAACAGCGACCATAACACTCGATATCTGGAATGATACTCGTAATGTGATGTTAGATGGTTCCCGTGACGAATCTGACATACCCGGAGGTGGTCATGGTGCCATCCGTGTTGGTTCTGGATATTTACCGTATGGTAGATACACGTTTTGTGCATTTCTTGAGAGTAAAACTGATCCAGGTAAGTACTATGTGTATTGTTGTCATATAGACAACGAACTTACTGGTCATGGTAGTGTCGATTAATAAATAATCAATATGATACAGACCCAATGAGGGTCTGTATCATAGTTATTTTAACCAACATAAACTTGATATCCCGAAATTGAAATATTTCCTGTATTACCACTATCTATAATTCTATTTCCATTTATAGTTACGTGAGATGAATCTCTACAATTAAGTCTAATCCCCCAATAATTGTTTATCGCCAATTCATTATGACCTTCATCATAGCTATAAGAAAAACCAACAGAATACCACCCAGTTCCAGAAGCACTATTTCGATCTGTACTACCAATATCTCCTAAATAATCTGCTTGCCATGCATGATTAGCCCATCCAGAACTATTAGCATAATTAACGTTTTGAGAGCCAATGTTGGTATCGTCAATAACTTTATGCCAGGTGGAGTTATTTATAGAAGTACCACCGCTATTATTTCGTCGCCAATATAAACACGAATTTTCCTGAGTAGGTAATGCAAGCTGAGAACACCAATTAGTAACATCATCAGCAATACCAGTCCAGTCCATGCTAAGAACATGCCACCATTGATCTGTTGTAGGTAAAATTGATGAACTATTTTGAGAACTATTGCACATAGCTGCCCAGTAACCACCACTTTTGGTTGAAACACTAGAACCTTTAGTCACTTTAATACCAGTATCTGTTGACAGAAAACCAGCACCGTTGGTAAGTTGATTAGTATTAGTTGGAATAGTAGGTTTATTTGAAAGGTCCGTATAACTACCGCTAGTTGCAACGGTAGCAAGAGATGGAAAGTCAGTGATTTGATTTTTAGTATGAGTATGACTAGACGGAGTGAAAGTACTAGGTTTGCCAGTTACATTAGCCCATGAAACACCAGTTATAAAACCACTATCGTTGGTTAATTGAGATACTTTTGACGGGATGGTGGGAAAGTCAGTAATTTGACTTTTAGTATGAGTGTGGGAACTACTAGCCTTACCACCTAATAAACTATCAGTTTCACTTTTGGAATAAACAAGTGTTTTCAGTTTGGTCAAAAGTTGCGAAATATTCATGACTTTTCAACTCCCTGGATTCATTGAATAGAGAGTCTCTATTCAATGATATCTTCAATTGATTTACATGTATATATTACCTAGCAGGATAGAGTTGTTTTAACTTAACTAAGGAGCATGTATATGACAACTATAAATATTCGATTTGCTAATGATATCAAAGTAACCGTAGAGGCTGAAGTTGAAATTGACACAGAAACCGATACTATCAATGTTTGTCTAGGTAAAATAGATACTAAAGATGGCAAAGTATCATTAGGTTATAATTACAACTATAACTTTGCAAGTCACAGACGCAAATCTATACCAGATGAAATATTATACGATATAGCACACATGTTTAAACGTGGCTTTAGCAATCGAGATATAGCTGATAAATTTGGTTTATCTACAGAGTCAGTATATCAAATTAGAATGGCTAGAAGCAGAAGATACAGACTGTTGTATGAGAAAGTTGGCGGTTGGCCATATCGAAACATTAGAAAATAATTAATTTATATCAATCAAATATTTAAAATACTAGCCCGGTAAAACGGCTAGTATTTTTTTTATTGTAAGTCAATTAAAATTCATTTATATATAATTACCTTGATTTATAGTGTGAATTACGATTCTAGATGGTATTCACATGTTGTTTTGTTTTATTCTAGATAAATTTAAAGGAAGATTAATTATGGGTATGTTATTCGCAAATGATGATAGTCTCGACTATAACGATAATGCTGGGAGTTGGTATTATGCACCAAATCCTAACGTCAGAGATCCAAATAGGCCAAGTGATGAAGAGCTCGACCGTCAAGTTGATGCTCTTCTGAAAGAATTGTCAATCAAAAAGATAATTGTGCGCGATTATGATAATTACGCGCACAGCACCATGCGTGCTGCTAATTACGAATGCGCTGGCCTTCTGATTGACGACACCGCCACTCAGGATGAAATCAGAGAAGCCTTTGAAAAAGAAGGCAAATGGCGGAATCCAAATGATGGATTTCGCTTTGACAGATTGAATGAAGTCAAAGTAGTTGACGGAAAAATCCACTGGGTCATCTCAGTGAAGCCGGGATATCGCCGGTTGTTCGCAGTAGTTCCATCGGAACATAGAGGGTGGTTCCGTTACAGCGGAACTGTGGAGGTAGATGTTAAAGAGACATTAGACAAAATACAAGAATTAGGTCAATTAAAGTATACTCCCACAGCGCTGACCATGCGCAGTCATTGGAATAGGGTCTTGCAAATACTGGCGTGTAAAATATACGATCAATATCTCACAATGGACCCAATTGATCCGTGGGATTCATTCGGCGATGAGCTGTACGCTCACATTGTCAAAATGATGTCCGACTACGGACAGATGAAATTTAACACTCACCGAAAAACGGTCGACATGGTGGTAAGTGCCATCACTGATTTCGCAAATAAATTTGTGAAACCTCTAGGTATTCCATACAGTCCGATTTACCGCATGGTAGAGAGAGACAAGGAACACAACAAACGTGAGTATTGGAACTACTAGAGGAAGAGTATTCCAAAACAAATTTAAAAGAGCACTGATCCAGTGCTCTTATTTTTTTTTCATCAATGAATCAAATATATATTATCTTTATGTGACTATTCGGATTTAGTCACCGAATTTTTATTAACGTTAATAGGAGGCATGATTCCATGCAAGATACATATATAGGCAGACTTGAAGCTGCTCTAGAACAAATTAATGATATTCAATCACGTTGTGAAGAGGCCATTCGTAACGTGAAAGAGATCATGACAGAAATCAAAGAGGAGAAGACCAAAAAGTCTGAAAACGAAAATCCATACAACCAAAAACAAATGGAAAAATTTCGTGAACAGATGGGAATTAGTGATGGTCACCGATTCATTCGTCACCTCATAGATAAAATACTAGATCAACCTAAATCACATGCAGCGATGGTGTGGTATATGAGAGATAACCTCATGAATGCATATGGTCTGGACGAACCAACTGCTAGAGGTAAGATATTGGATTTCTTAAATGAATTAGTCAATGCAGACAAAGTTGACGAAAAACTATTTATGCGGTTTTGTATCGCTATGGGTATTAAAGAGTTTGAATTAAAAGTCACTACTAAGAATACTAAGAAGAAAGATACTAAAATTGCAATTAATGATACATTTTTAAAATGGGAGTAAGAACAAATGGACCAGAAATTTTTAAGTTTTATAATTACAACCTTGTTGTTAAAAGTACAGCCTCGTGTATATATGACACCTGCTACAATAACAGGATATTCAATGGTTCCACAACCAACCGATTGTGATCTTGATGATGAAACAATCACCGCAATGCGTGATCTGATAGCTGAAAGAATAACGAATAATGCTAACGCTATAGCCGATGCACTTGTAGAACGGATTAGAGTTAATGCTCAAATGCCAGCTACGTATGGTGGTATGTTGTTCGAAGTTTGTGATGATGTTGTACCATCATATCGATTCGTACCGACCAGACAGGTGACCTTAGTTGATCCTAACCTGATCAATGCATTCACATCGATATTATCAGTTTGCAATTATCCTTTCGTACCACCAATGGGTAATCAATCTAAAGATACGATGGTACACACCGTTAGTATTTTAAGTGGTCATATCACCAACTTAAGAAGTGGTATCGAAGCATTTACACAAGCTGTGCTCTCATCTAAAATGTATTCACCATTTGATATATTACATAATTGTGATTCAAAAGTTGTGATTATACACGATGGCCCTCATAAGGATGTATTAAGAGCTATAGCTGATGAAAAGAATATGATTGTTCTAACTGACCCTCCTAAGGAAATGGTAAACGATCGTCTGTCAGGGTATTCTAATCAGTTCCGTCCTGAATTAGAATTGCTGCTGTTAATAAATGCATATAATTCCAAACACATAGATAACAATATACTATTCCCTAAAGGTAAAAACGGGTTCTGTGCGCCACATAAGTGGACTAGTATCACTGATTACTTATCTATGGAACAGTATATCAATACTACTGATGGTGTTAGGGATGAATTAGCACGCAAAGCTCCAGAATTCTTGAAGGATTTTGATGAGGATTTAGCTATCATTCATACAACAGAATGAGGATGATTAATATCTTCTGAACAATACAGATTGATATTTAATTAATAGAATACACACATCATCTAATAAAGTTGTGTGTATTTTTTTGCTAAGGAGATGATTATTTATGTTTAAATATCAAAAAGGTTTAACAGATCTTGATATACCTGTGATAATGTTTTTAGTACTAGCAATAGTAATTTGGTTTTTAGTAAGAGTAGGAACAGCACATAGTGAATTAAATGAAGCATTGACTAATTCAGGTATCATGTGTAAACCTATGAAAGTAAATGGCAAGTATTATTGTGCTGAAGGAATTATTATTAAAAGTAATAACAATACTGAGCAACATTCGGCTAAAGAAATAGGCAAATAATACACAAATCAATGCAAATTTAAGTATATATCATCAGATTGATATCTGATGTATAGATATTGTGGTTGATGTGTATTTAGATTTAGTAGGAGGCCGATATGGTTTACACTGGCAGTATTGACGAATTGTTGCGACGTTTAGATGGAATTGAATATGATAAAGCAATCTTAGATGGATGTCTGAATATTCGTAATGAGTATGCGGATAATTCAGCATTATGGTTTGACAAAAACGGTGAGTACATTTCCTATGGTGTTAGTGTGTGTATCAATAACAAATGGGAAAAGTGCTATTCTGAAACCATCAAATTATAAATTATTTCTCTGAGGTGCCTGGTAACGGGTACCTCTTATTTTTTTGTCTAGCCATTTAATAGATCGAAATTACCGAACTATTTAAGGAATTTATTATGGATATAGCTGAGTTATTTCCAGGTTGCGAATCATTCTTAGTACAAGAACCTGAATTTACTGAAGAAGACAAAATGGAGAGTATGTTAGGGATTGAAGAAATTGCTAACGAAGTAGAAGTTGAAACTCTTCAGAATGAAAGATTATTAGCAAGTTTCGATGATTTCTGTAATATTGGTAGTCATGTTGCTAAATTTGGTATAGATAGAACTTTCTTATCTCTGGTTAATAAAGATAATAGATTAAGTAGATTCTTAGGAACTCCATTACCTTCATGTGAATCTTTTGATGCTATACCTAGACCTGATAATAATCTTACATTAATTGCTATGGAAGGTATTGGTAAAAGTATCGGTAAATTTATTGATAAAATTATCAATATAGTTAAAGCTATGGCTAGTTGGGTAAAAACTAAGTTTCTTCAATTTTGTAAGTGGGTTAAGAGTTGGTTCAAATCTTCTAAAGATAAATCTAAGAAAGTTATAATGTACTGGCGTGATCTTAAATCTGGTAAATTAAAATTCTCAGATGCAATGAAAAAGAAGAAATTACCTAAAGTAAAAACATTAGGTAAACCAGTATTCGATGTTATGAAAGAAGTTGGTAACAAGATGGCTAATGCTACTAACATCGTTTCACAAACATATAAAGATGAAGAACCTGCTAAATTCTTACAGACTGCTAACGAAATAGCTAGTACTTTAGATAAAGTAAAAGGTATGATCAAGAAAGGAAAAGTTGTTCTTGATTTTACTAATATGGTAGTTCGTGGTGATGATGTTAACTACAGTTTAGAAGATTGGTTCAATACAGCTATGGCTGTATGGAATGAAATACCTAGATTAGAAGCTGAAGTTGATAAGACGGAACGTACTATCACTATGGTTATTGAGTGGCAGAATAGTTGGATTACTAAATTCAGAAATTCTAAACTTAATCATTTTGGTGATGATACTGCTTCTAAGAACTTACAAGATAAAGTAGCTGCTACTAATAAATACAGAAATGCTGTTACTGGTTTTATGAATGTATGCATTAAAGGTGTTGTTAATAGTGTCGATACTGTTTGTAGTGCACTAGATAAAATTGTTAGTGGTGCAGATAAATCTGATATGGATAATACTAGTGATTTGAATGTAGGTTCAACCAAAGAGAAACAAGATAAGAATAAATTAAATAATGAATAAAATGTCAAAATTATTTTGATATTTGTAAAGAAATTGAATTTTACATAAATAATGATATGTTACATGACGTGTGTTGATTACAATCAGGAGAACTTAATATGACTAAAGATACTATAATAGGCACCGGTGTTCCATTTGTTAGAATAGCACGAATAACGGGTTATCTAGCAAAGATAGAACGTTTTAATTCAGCTAAAAGAAAAGAAGTTGAAGAACGTACTAAACACTCATATCAAGAAGTCAGTAAGGCACAATCAGTAGCATGATAATTTATCGATACCATGATCCAGAACATGTATTGAAGTATGAACTAGCTGGTGCACTTCACCCTGCGATTAATCGTATAGGTGAACATGCAGCAACAGCAACAGTTACTTATCAAACAGAAACAGATACTAAAACCTCCATAGGAGTATTCTATAAGAAGAAACTAATTGCTGTTGAAGAACACAATAGTTTTCACTGCGTACGTGTAGATGGTGAACATTACAAAAAACCACCCTGGTTTATAGATATGGACAAACGATTATAAAACATTTTAAAACATTTTATCCACTCATGACCTTTGTGGTCATGGGTGAGATAATCGTATGTTTATTAAGCATTGAATGGGTATTTGTCCAAATATATCGTCTTAAGGATGTCTAACTATGAAAACTACAATAATCGTCATCCGATTTGTATTATGGATTTCTGTTTGCAATGCAACACGGGATAAACGCAGTAATGTATTAGCAGTAACTAAAGTACCTGAACGTTTTTATTTATTTGCTGATAAGAAAATATCTAGAGAAGAAGTACCTGATTTTATCAGAACTTGTAATGAAATAAATGATGAATTGTATTGTCTAATACATAGTAATCAAATCATTTGTAATTTAGCTCATTTATTGAATATCAATTTAAGTGTTTTACATAGCAACTTATATCAAGCTATGTTATATGTAGATAGTGATAAGATATCTGATACTATTCAGCAAATTGTTGAAGCAATGATTGTTGTTTATCATTTGCTATTAGAAGTTAAAGATAATTTAGTATCATTCCCTATTACAGATAAAACTATCGTAAGTTTAGTTAATGATTATTTCAGTTCAACACCGGATGATCGTGTATTAGAAACTTCATTTGAAGATATAATCACTTATATTAGCAAACATTTTTAAAATTGGACTTATTATGAATAAAGAAATTCTAGATCAACTCAAAACCAGACAAGTTAAATTAGAAGTATTGTTAGCTGCACATTGTAATTTGAAATGTAGATACTGTGCTAGATTTAGTTGTATTGCTGATAAAGAATTTTATGAATTTGACCAAATAGTAAAAGATCTTAGAGCTTTAAAGAAGAATAAGTTAAATGTAACATGTTTGTCTTTAAGTGGTGGTGAACCTTTATTACATCCTAGAATTATTGATATTTGTCGAATTATTAGGTTATTATTTCCTAAAATAGCTATTACTATTTTTACTAATGGTAAAGATATTAATCGTATGAGTGAACGATTTTGGAAAACACTAGGTATGTGTGGTGTAAATATCATTTACACTAAATATGAACGTAGCGATATTGATTACGATGAAGTAATTGAGTTGTGTAAAAAGCACGGAATCAAACAATTCAACGTATGTGAAGTTGCTAAGGAAACACTAGAATCTGGTCGTTCTGCAATGTCAGCTAATAGATTGAATCCTAAAGGCTTAAGCAAAAACTATTATCGAAACAAAATGGGTTGTTTAGAAGATTGTCCAACTATATTTAAAGGTCATATTTATCAGTGTGGTAAAGTAGCTTTTATTCATATTTTGAATAAAAAATTCAATAATCAATTTGAAGTAGTTGATGCTGATAAATTACCTGTTGAACAAGCAACTACTGATAATTATATTGAGTTTATGAAAAAAGGAACTCCATTTTGTAGATATTGTAATTGTTCACCTAGTGAAGAGCATCCATGGGAAAATTCCAACTTCTGTGAAGATGATTGGATTTACTATGAACCTGAAAATACTAATTCAGATATCGAGTCTGCCGAAGCATAATTCAATATTGTTTGCTTTTATGGTACTATTAAGTATTACTCTACACAACATATAAAATATACTCTTATCACTGCTGCATCAAGCAGCAGTGATAGAGTTATCTTAAATTTATTTTTCTCTCAAAACAGTCGCCACTAGTATTCTTTTTAGTAAATATAGCTATATCACAACCAACTAAAATTTCAACATTTTCATAGCTATTACTTCTAACTAAAACTATAGGAAAAGTTGATCTTTGAGAACGTTGGTTAAGTATTAAACGATAGTCTGGATTATCCAAAATATCTAACAATTTAACTGCATGATTAAACGCTATATCTATTTTTCTTAAGTTTTCATCTAGTTGGTGACATTTTACTATCTGATCATCACTCAACATTATTTTAGGTTAGCCCTCTCCCGCGCGATTTTGTAAATATTATTTATATAATAGTGATTATTATTTAGCAGATAAAGTATATTCAATAGAGGTCCAATTTATGTTATTGAAAGAAGTGTGGAAACCACGTCCTCTTATACCACTTGAAAAACCTAAAAACAAGATAGAAGGCGCGTTTTATTTTTCTTCTATAGAAGATCATGCATACATGTTAAACATTCTAACTAAGTATCAATACTTAGCAGAATCTATTCCTTCATTACCTAGTTTAATTATGAGAAGATTAAATTGGGGTCCAATTAATAGTATACCTAGAGATAAAACATTATTATTAAATCCAAATGTTAAACAATTAAAATTAATAGAACAAGCTATTGGTATTATCAATGATGCTATTAAAAACAAATTCAAAATTATTGTTTGGGGCGATTATGATGTTGATGGAATGACAGCTACTACTTCATTATTCAAAGCACTGTATAGTGTATATGGTGAAGTCATGTATCGTATTCCTAATAGAAGACAAGGTTATGGTTTACATATGCCTTCATTAAGAGGTATAGTAGATGATCATACTCTTGTTATAACTGTAGATACTGGTATAGCTGAAATAGAAGAAATCAAAGAAATTAAGAAGTTAGGTGGTAAAGTTATAGTAACTGATCATCATCTACCTCAAGAAACACTACCTGAAGCTGATGTTATTATTGATCCAAAAACATGGGCTACTGAAGAAGATGATGAATACATGGTATCTGGTTGTTTTGTAGCGGCACAATTAGGTCATTACTTCTTAAGATTTAATAACTATGATAAGTGTGATGAATACGATGATTTTGTTAGTTGTTTAATTTCATTAAGTATATTGAGTGATATGATTGATCTTAATAAAACTATGAGATTACAACTAGACTACGGAATGATTTGTTTAAACAATACTAAACATGATGGATTATTAGCATTGATAAACAACTGTGGTATAAGAGTACCGCAAGATATAACATCAACTTTTCTATCATTTGGATTTATACCTAAGTTAAATGCTGCTGGTAGAATGGATGAAGTTGGTGCTGGTATGGATGTACTATTATTAGAGCACGATGATACTTTTGGTAAAACTAAAGCTAAACTAGCCGCTAATAAACTCAAATCACTAAATACTGATAGAAAGATTATAGAAAATCAAATGTTTGATTCTATAGTTGCTAAGATAGGTGAAACTGCTCCATCAGCTATAGTTGTATATGATGAGAACTTTAGTGCTGGGTTAGTTGGTATATGTGCTGCTAGGTTAGTTGAAAAATACCATGTACCTACTATAGTACTTACAGGTAAAATCATATCTAAAGATGATGTACTACATGGTTCAGGTAGATCACCGGCTAATGTTAGTTTGTTCGATACACTAAATGAATGTTCTGATCTCTTAGAACAATTTGGTGGTCACAACGTAGCCGCAGGGTTATCATTAAAACCTGAAAATTTAGATAAATTCAAAGATAAATTTACTAAAGTAGTTGAAGCTAAATCTAAACCTGAACATACAGTATTTATAGATGCAGAAGTTACTATAGAAAATCTATATGATTTAAGATTCCAAATGTTCTTAAGAAATATAGAACCTGCTGGTAATAAAAATGAACCTATTATGTTAATATTAAGAGATGTTACTGTTACTGCTCTTAAAGCGCATGGTGAAGTAACTGATGTTATAGTTAAAGATCGTAAAGGATTTACTTTCATAATGAGTAAATTTAGAGCTATTGACTATGATAGATTCTTATATAAACAAGTAGATGTTTTACTATCAGGTAGTCCTAATTATTTCGCTAATACACACTCTATGGATTGGCGAATATATGATATTAAATTAACAACGGAGACATTACTTAAATGATAAAAACTAAAGCTAATCAAACTCCATATGAACTTTCAGTTGAATTTATTGAAGGTATGAAGAATTTACCTAGCGGTGGTAAAGATATGGATGATTTGTTTGATGTATATTTAGCTATGGAACGTGAACCATCAGTTCCCCCTGCTATTATTGAACAAATTCAACATGTATGTCATACTGATCTAGATGCTACTAATACTGAATTTATTAAGAATACTAAAATTAATATTAGTCCTGTAATGTTAGCATGGTTAGCTATGCAATCTAGTGCTATCCCTGATATGATTAATACATTAGTAGGATTGTATGCAACTTACTTCTATAAGACTCATGATTTAAAAGAACAGATGACTTTAAAATGGATGAGTGATACAGTTGGTAAAGGTAAGTTAATTAATTTTAGAAGTGTATGGCCGTGGTATAGTGCTTCTAGATGTAAAGATCTAAAATCATGTTTTATTAAAATGACTAGAAAAGATTTACAATAATCTGAAATAATAAGAAAAGCATCTATCCCGTCATCTAGACGGGATAGATGTTAAATAGTTGGTTGCGTGTTGTTAAAAATTCAGGAGGGCAATCAGTTTTCTAAAAGTTGAATTTATATTGTTATTTATTATCACGATGTCTTGCAGTTTGGTTATAGTAGGTTATGAAGTTAAATTGAAGACTAATTTACATCATAGAAGGAGAAATATTTTCTTATGAATGTAAATTATTAACTTCACAACGGCACATCGCTTTTATATATCTTTTACTCATGGCAAATATCTTAAGATATATAGGTTATCGACTAATAAATAACACACTGGTTGATATATTTACTTTTTCACGCAAAGGGGCATAGGAGGTGACCGCCTTCGCGGATTCAACAGCTAGAAAATGCTGATTGCCATATTATAACTACTTATATTGCCTACTTCTAATAAGTAGTGGATTTTTGCTAATTAACACAACCTATAGGTCTGACACATAAATAATGAAAATTTTTACCATTGATCCTTCATCTGCAACAGGAGATGTATCTATAGAAGAAGGAGCTAAACTTGATACATTCACTATTAAAAATACTCCTGATAAAAAGTTTTATGGTTTGTATTTAGGTTACTTTAGAAATGACTTAGATAAACAACCAGAAGATAGAACTAAAAAATATTTCTTAGTTCATAATCATATTAATCTCACTGATAGAATACTATATCTTAATCCATGTTTTAAAGGTGAAGAAAAAGTATTCAAACAGGGCAATGCTATTGCTAGTGATAGTACTACTGATAAATGTATTATATATTTGTACAATGATAATACTAGAGTACGTGCTAAATTTGACAATGCTAAAGAACTATTCATCAATAACAAACTCATTTCAGGTTGCATTAAATCTGAAAAGACTATGTTATCTAAAGATGGTAAAGTTATTCAAGATGAATGTAACCCCGCAGTATTGATTGCTGATAAAGATATCTATTACAAAATTACATTCTTTGATGTAACTACTAAAACTAATAGAATACTAACAGTATGCTTCAATGGTGAAAGTATAGATATAATTTCTAATGAAGAAAAGATTAGAAGAAAACGTAAACCTGAACCACCTAAGAAAGAGATCAATCCTGTTATGGCTGACTTCTTCTTAGATACTGTTTACGATACTAGACATAATAAGAAAAAATCTAAATCTAGATATGATAGAGATGATTCAGATAAATGGAAATAAATCTATAAATTAAAATAACTATTACACTAGTCTCCATTGCGGAGACTAGTGTATTTCAAATAAAAACAATTATATATAATCGGGGTGATGTGTACACATACAATATCTCATAAGTGTGTATATGTCCATCCCGTCAGTGCCACTGGAGAGCAACGGGGATGTCATGCTGAGTATTCAACTAAGGAGCAAATTATGAGATACACTTATCACTGGAACGAGAACGGTAAACAGTTCAAAAAGACAGTTCGCAGCTACAGAGGAAAAATCCTGTACAAAGTGCAGGAAAAGTGTCTCGGTGATACCAAGTGGAAACAATCAAAGGATTGGGAGTATTCTCTCGGGTATGGGCGTACATGGATAAGACACAATTGGGTGGTGGCTGATGCACATGATCTCGATTTGGGAATTTGGGGCGTGTGAGGACGCCCCAGGAACAACAAAAAGAAAACAAAAGTTTTCTTCTCAGGTTAGGAACTGAGTTTCTTTTTTTATTTTTTGTTTATACTCTAATGTCAGGTAATATACATTTAACAAATGCATAACCTATAGCTATAGAATCTGCTTCATGTTCAACCATGTTGTCTAATGGTTTCATTTTAGTATCTTTTAATTTTAGATCAGGTAGATTTCTAATACTAATCTGTACTGCTACTTTATCTGCAGTTCCTTGTGATACTGCTGATTTAGCTAATTTAGGAGGAATCTTATATAGTGGTTTTCTGAAGTGTTGATACAATACTCTTTGAATAACATTAATACATAACTTCAATGAAACAAATGCATTGGGAGTTCTAGGTGAATAGAAAGCATCTTCACATGCTACGAAATCAGGATTATATTTATTGAATATTTCTAGCATTTCTTTTTCATATACCAATAATGAGAATACATTACCATATTCTCTAGCATCATCTTTGTTTTGTTTTTTAGCAGCTTCATTTGCTTTAATAACAAATCTATCTACTAGACTTATTTCGTTATTCTTTCTGTTTAATTTCAGTATACATATTCCCGTGTTATTTATACCTGGGTCGATACCCAATATAATTATTTTATCATTCATATTTGAGATGTCCTGCTTTCTAAAATTAACTATATTATAATAGAAACGGCAATACCCTATATAAATTTCAAATAGTGATTAAATATATATCATTATAGTAGTATGACAATGTATATTGTAAAATGGAGCAAAATAAATGTTAATTGTTATTAAAAGATCTGAAGTTGATACATTAGATTTGTCAGATGCATTTCTGACCAACTTCACTGAATTGACAGGAATGGATTTCTATGATTTTATGGAAGATCCATATAGTCAAAGTTTCCAGGATGACGATAGGTATATGGATATAGAAGTTCCTGAAAATGAATCTTCCGTTCATATAAATACTAATTTCAGTATGGAATATAATGCAAGTCTCGCATTGATAAAAGATGATGAAGAAGAAGACGACGATTACGATTATGATATTGAAGATGATTTCGAAGAAGAATAGTTCAATATTGTATTAAAAGATTTCATATGTGACCTCCTAAGCAAACTGTTAGTTATTCCGATACGTGGGTATCTAGTGGTTTGCTTTTTCAGTTTCTAATTCGTTTTTTCATAACTTACCTCAAGTAATAAATAAGTCTCACCTGCTAAATGCAGGTGAGCTTATTTTTTTAGTGGTTATTTAAAATATTCATCTACTACATCTTTTTCTACTTTCTCTACTAGACGTGATAGTATTCCTGTTAAGAATGGACTTAATACCTTACGGCTATTAACACCTTTCTGTGAATACAACACATCTATAGGTACACCTGATTCAGTAGTAACTGGTTTAGGGAAGACTGCAGCTACGGTTGATTTCAACTGATTACACAATACTAATTTATCACCAACACCATGAACTATACGTTCTTTAATGTAGAAGATAATCATTATTGTATCTTCATCGAATTCAATACCTTTAAATCTACTACCTTTAGGAACAATAGTTGGTTTAACGAATTCATTAGCTCTAGCAGTATCTTTAGCTAACTTAGCTTGTGCTGTAGTTTCAACATAAGCAGCTTTAACTACATTAGCTACTGAAGGACTCATTTCTGATACTTCACAACCACAATAAACAGCTATATGAACTATCTCACCACTAAACTTAGCTGTAGGAGCTGATTTACTAATGTCACCTAAAATAGCTAATGCATCTTCATCTTCAGTTAATCCAGTATCTTGTGTTAAAGGTTCTTCATCAAATATACATAAAGGATCAGTAACTTTAACATGATCTCCTATCTTAGCCATAGTAAATATCTGCGATTTAGCAGACATAGTTACAACTCTTTCATTAACAGGGTTGATAGCTAATTTTTTGGATAAGGATTCAGATATTTCAGTAGCATCTTCAAGTGTAGTATCTGTTTCAAGTAAACACAAGTTAGCCATTACACCTGTAGTCATATCCACTTGACCAGTGAAGTAATCTCTATTAAAATAACCTTCATTGTAAGTAAGAACATCATCTTTCTTGAAAGTATCACCTTCTTTGAAATTAGGTTTGATGTTATTTTGAATTACTATAGATTCAGCTAGTTCATAGTGATCACCTATTTTGAACACTGTCTTAGTACCATCTTTGTAAGTAACTTCCATAAGTTTAGCTACGTTATCTATCTTAGTTACTTTACCATCTTGTTCAGCAGTAGCTGCAAAGTTATCTGAAACACGATGTGCTATAACACGTTCATATCCAGTACGAATTCTGTTCCTATCAACACACTCAGTATTCATTACGTGTGAGTACTGAATAGAGATGAAGTTAAGTCGGTTACAGTCATCCTGAACTGCATACGGCATCAGCGATGCAGATGCTGAAAGAATGTTAGATGGTTCTAACTCTTTAGGATCTTTAGACTCAATAACACCCATAGTGTTTTTAATAGTAGGGTTGAATGATAACATTGCATTCATACCTACTTTACCTGAGTCAGCAGTAGCTTCTGAAAGTACACCAACGTCATCTATCGAATAACGTCTATCAACAGTAACGAATGATTCACCTATACGACCACCTATACCACCATAGGTAATATTACTATAGATTTTAATATCTTCCATAGGGTTAGCAGCTTCTGCAGGCATAGTTGATTCATTCTGAATGATACGTAAGTATACTGCATTAGCATTGATACTGAACGTATTAGCTTTACCACGTCTAGCTTGATAACCAGCAAACTCACGAGACATTTCATTATAGAGAATAGCATTAAACTGTTCATAACCACGAATACGATGGTTAGCAGCAGATGATGCTTCTTTGTGATCAACAGAACTTAGTAGTTCACTACAACGTATCAATAGATCTCTAACATTAGTAGGTTCATGCATTTGCTTAAGTACAGTATAGGTCATGTTGTCTATGAATAAATCATAGAAACTATCTATACCTTTAAGATAGTTAGCAGCTAAACCATTGTTGATGAAAAGATCGTAGTATACATCTTTAGATTCAAATTCACTCATAGCGTATCCAGATAAATCATATGCGGCTAAACCCGATAAGATTAATGAATACTTGAGTGGGTATCTATTAAAGTGTAATACTCTATCTGCAAATCTAATATGAATGTCATGTGGCTGAGGGTCATATTTAACATTTTCAGATAAATCTTCCATACTAATTTCAAAAGATTCATTACCTGCTTTTTCTTCTTCATCAAAACGTTTACCTAATTGATAAATGATTTTAGCAGTATCACCACCTAATACAACTTCGTGGTCACCAAACTTACTTTGCTTACAAATATCAGTTATTTCATCTAAGATACGCTGAATATCTTCTTTAGACTTAGCATCCCATTTTCTAGGGAACAACTCATTAACTGCACCAACAGTTCTCTTATGACCCTTTTCAAATTTGTATACATAAGCATGATTGATACCGATAGTTTTGGTTTTCAATGATACTAATTTAACAGTAACATAATAGAATACTTTACCTTCATGAAGTCTTCTGCTAACATGGATGATACTGTCTATAATTTTTTCAATGATTCCCATGGATGGTGAACTATTAGATACTACTTCGAAAGATTCATTACCACCTACTCTAGTATCAGCATTAACTAATTTAGATGTTAACTTAGCATATTCTTCAGTAGTCATCTGTTTAGCTTTAGCTACTGCTGGAGGTGTCGGTGCATCTGAATCAATAACATTAACACTAGCCATTGAAATCTTACGTTCACCACAATGCAGATAATCTGCTGCTTTTTCTACTAATTGTTTAGATAACTTCTTAGGATCAGTAGTCTTGAATGTAAGTCCATCATAGTTAGTAACTCTTCTAGGAACTGTATTAGATAATCCTAACTTAACTTCAATTAACATTCCACGTATTTTAACGGTATATGGATTGAGTTCATCATTACTCTTATTAACTGAAATGAAAAATTGAATTTTACCTAGACGAGGTTTAACTGGTCTATCAATTGCTTCTAATGAAACCAATGCTCCAGGATTAATTATTAGTGGAGAATATACATCAGATATCGCCACCAAATCGCCCGTAGCATCACGTAAGTCAACTGCTGATAACTTAGATCTACTCCATCGAGTAAGTGCTTCATATTGAGATTTATTAGCAAATACTTCAAGGGCATTTAGATTCTTATCCCGCAAGCATTGATCGGTAATTTCTTTAGGAGCATTTGAATGACCTTCTTCATGAGAAGTTAAAGCTATCAAATAACATTCAACCAATTCTTTGGATAAAGTTGCACCTCGTTTACGCCATTCTAGAATTTCTCTGATAATGTTTTCGATGATGTATACTTCGTGTCCAAAAAGAACGTCTCTAGCTAATTTAATTGCCGATGGATGTGTTTCTTCATCTTTGAATATCTGTTCAAATATAGGTATAACGCCTCTACCCCACGAAGATGCACGATGAGGATGTCCGAAGATCTGAGCTGGTGGGTAGACATTTTCTCCTTCGAACTCTAACCGTTTGATAAGATATTTACTATCAAGTTTATCTAAATCCTTTGAAGTCAATACTAGTCTAGTACCACCTGTACGTAATTTAGATTTAACCAATTCAATAACTTCTTTATCAGAAAGTGATTTGGTGTATTTCTTGATAATAGCTTCAAAAATTACTTTACATTTCTGTTCCCATTCTATCGCTTCAACCACGTAGTGTGGATCGTGTTTATCATAGTTATCATTCCAAATACCTTCAGTACCTATAGAGTAAATAGGATCATGCTCTCTTGACTGATCAACTGTAACATCAGTTTCATCTTGTTCAGGTCTTCTATTTATTATAGTTATAGATGGTTTTGAATTGTTATTAGGTTTGATCCAATCTTTACCATAAATAATTTCAAGATCATCAGCACCTGCAACTCTATCTGAATTAACACCAAATGATTCAGTAGCTACATTTTCACCTATAATAGTTTTACTTCTATTTTCAGTAATAGTGTACTTAGCACCTAAATATTCTAAAGTGTTACGCAAACCATACTTGTAAGCTAACATAAATACTACAGGTAATTCTGCATTGAGAATTTTGATAGTAACATATTCAGTAAGCGGTTTAGGTTCATTAACACCTGGTTTTAATGATAACTTCAAAACATCAGCAATAGTTGTTGCTTCAAAATCAACATTCTCTCCACCTTTCTTATATACTGAAAATACTGAGTTAGCATTATCTACAAATAAGTATTCATCTTCAGTATGACCAAAATAAATACCATATAGAGATTCTAACTTATCTAATTTTTCAGCACTTTCACCAAAACTAGCTAATCTGTGATAATAGTTAAATACTAAGTAGTAATGTTTCTTGCCATGTTGGAACTCTATAGACATGAACTTACTAGCCATCACACAATATTCGTATGAGATAGATTCATTAATACTAAGATTTCCATATACTAATTTAGCAGTACTCTTATCCTTGTCTAATATCTTATCAATATAACCTGAATAACTATGTGCCTTAGTCTCATTTCTAACTACACGAGTTTTGTTATAGTTAGAAGCTAATGAAACTTCATGATCATTAATCTTAACGATAGGAAGTACACAACGTTGTTTCTTGATAACTTGTTTATTACCATCAGTAACGAATCTATCATTAGCATCAATATTAGGCATCTTGAATTTAACAGTAGAACGTTTACTATGAATATCTTCATAAGTACAAGTATAGATAGTGTAGTTGTTAAGTGGATCAGCAACTACTTTCTGTTCTACATTAACTAAGAATACACCATTCTTCTGAAATGAAGATATTACACCTGCTAAATGTTTGTTAAAAGTTTTTCTAACATAATCTTTTTCAAAAGTAGCAGTTGATGAATCTAACATAGATTTATCAGGAATATAACCCATTACTTTCTTATCAATCTTATCTTCTGTTAATGAAATATCAGAATGATCTCTAAGTAACTTATCAATAGGTACACCACCAACCATACAGGTCTTATACTTAGTAGCTAATTTCTTAAAATGATTTTTAGCTGCTGGAGTAAGATCTTCATTATTATCAATAAATTCTTCAGTAGCTTTATCTAAATCTCTGATATATTCTTCAGCATAAGTATCACTATTTAAATTAGTACTTTTAATCTTAGAAATGTTATTAGTTCTATCTACTATTGCTACACGTTTAGCAGTTTGTTTACCTGATGGTTCTATGGTTCTAATTATTTCTTTTTGTTCAGGAATAGTGGTATTACTATTAGCACCAACTACAGGAACTATAGTTTTCTTAGGTAATACTGTATTAACTATTTTACTAATAACACTTTCTGTATGTTCATCGGTTGCTTGAGTAACTTCAGGTTCTAATTTAAAATTAGTATCTGTATCAGTTACGGTAGTAGTTCCTTTGATATGATATTCAGTTCCTAATTCAGTAGTATTTTCTTCTATTAATTTAGTAACTTCAGGATGAGACATATCAATATGTTTATTACCTAATAAAGATAATAAATTCAATTGATTAATGAATCTAAAATAAGCAACATTCTTAGCATTAAGATCTTTGATATCCTTGAGATTTAAGAACAGATATTTATCATTGTGTTTAAGAATCAAAGTAACTTGTGACAAGGTAGTTTCATCTAACTTCTCAAACATAGAAGTAGTATCTTTATCAAACATATAGTTAACTAAATGCATCATAAAGATATAGTGAAATGATTCTGGTCTTTTAACTGTAGTGAAAGATAACTCAGTTCTAGAACGAACAAACATTTGTTTATCAAATACTTCATCTGTCCATGGAATCAATACAAACTGATGTTTGTTTAATTTAGTCATTTCAGTACAAGTATTGAATATAGAAGCTAAGATCTGTTGAGTTGTTCTAAAGAACTGTAAACGACCAAACATTCTCATTCTGAATAATGGGTTGTGATTAACTACTGTTAAGTACATTGGATTAGTAGGAAATTCATCAATACTATTCAGATATCTAAAATTATTCTTTTGTTCTTGTCTGAATTTCATTAACTTAGTAGGTAATCCAGCAAAACGTAAGATATACTTATCAGGATAAATAATAGGACCTTTAGTATTTAATTCAGTGATATGATAAATAAACTTACGACCTGATTCACGTTGAATGAATTCATTTTCTTCTATTCTAGGAGTATCTTGATATACAGGTTGATTAACATTATCGAGTACGTGAAGTATAGAGTTGAATGGTAATTCAAATTTATCAGTTAACTCAACAATTCTAGTTGCAAAATGACCTATTTTGTATACAGTAAATTCACGTTTGAAACGTTGTTCGTTATAACGTTCTAGATGAGGCTCTGGAAAGTTTTTATGTTTGAATTTAAAATCTTTCCATATCAGTTCTGATAGTTCGTCCATCTTAAAATCTCCTAGGAAAAGGTGGTTGTTTCTCTATATCGTGACGGATTTTAGAGATTCAAATATTCTGAAATATATATAATCTTAGTAGTAACAACAGGCAGTCTGTTTGAGTATCTGAGTTAAGGGTTGACTACAGAGGCAGATGTAAGTCCATTTTAAAATAGGAGGTTGTTATGATCAGTACAAACATTTTCGGTTATCTGGCTATGTTTCTGGTAATGGTGATTGGTTCTGTTTTGAACCTATTGACATTATTGACAGGTGGTGTTTTCTGCATTGATTTGCAAAAGACCAAAACACTGGGTGTATTGACTGTCACCAGCAAATGGGTTAAAACACCAATGGGCTGGTGTGGCTTATTTGGTGGCGTGATTTATTTACCGCCGATGGAAATAACTGACAGATCAAAGATCATTCTGCTACATGAGAAAGCTCATTGCGTGTGGTTGCCTGCACTACCAACGTTGGGCGATATGCTGAAAGGAATTTTCACCGGCAAGTTAGCAGGTCACAGTGAAAAAACTGCTCAGTATGAGTATATGGCAGACCTGTATGCCGTAACTCAGGGTGGTGATATTGATATCTTAATCGAAATGCTTAAAGAAACCTACGATCAGGGAGACGAACTGGAGAAAACCCTTAAGGGCTACAACAAACAGGATGCATTAAATCGTATTAAGTTCCTGGAACGGAACAGAAACACAATTGAGAGAATGAACTGGGAGAGAGTAAACTCATAAGAGAATATTCGCTCTCAATTAAAAATATCACCCGCTTATGTGGGTGGTATTTTTTTTATCATTTTATATTAAATACTATAATCTCGCAATGATATGACTCGACTATCGCTGTCAATCATTCATTTATATCAACTCATTTAGAGGTAACCTTAGATGTAC